>FZPS01000163.1_pt262 | contig 276410 bp, 240 predicted proteins | sample 1817821 | NCBI WGS metagenome assembly FZPS01 (sample SAMEA104158645, study PRJEB21678) | metagenome | place: Germany | collected 2015-04-21
CTTGAATTATATCCATCAGAGGAACCTCTCCCTTCGGGGAATATTTGGTAAAGCTGATACTACGAGGTTCCTCTTCCGCTTTTTATAAAAGATTTCCTCCAAAGTCCTAAAGTAAATTTACACCAACCAAAAAAACTAAAACAATCCTTTCAACTTAGGACTTCATTACAACCTTCTTGAAATAAAAACACTTTAAAACCTCCTGATACGATTATCAAAATGAAAGCCAAAAAAGATATTAAAATATGCATCTATGCACCAATCGCCTGCTCCAATACAGGGTTAATTTCTTCTGGGCTGAGCCCCATGGGCACTGCGGTGAGGACAAGATCAACCCGGCGTGTACCGGCTCGGACTGTGGCTTTGTGATAGGGGCGTTGCCGCTGAAGCAGTGAATGCCAAGTGCGCTCCTGACAAGGATAAGCAAGACAACAAACCACCCTTTTGCTTGCAGAAATAGTCGAGTATGCCAGTACCTGCAACAGATCATTGCGGTGGCGTTCTTGCAGTTCTTTTTCTAGGTTAAACCATCCTTCACGGCTAAGTTCTTCCCAATGATTTTTATACTTGGCATCAAAGATAATCGTCTCCTGCTCACGTTCCATGATAATATCCGGCAACAGGTAACGCTGCGAACCTAGGTATGGTGGGTTCCACCCAAGAGGTGCAATAGTTTCCCGCTGACGACCAGTTTTAATTATTCCGCCCCTATAACCGGCTAGCTGTCTCACCACCGTTTCGACCCAAGCTTCGAAAAACTTGTCCATGGGAAGTATCCAGGGCAAACCCTGCAAATCCCCCAGACCAGCAAGGCCCCTCTCATCAATAGTCCACTGCATGGCTTGGATACCATCGCGAAACACCGTGGTGTCAAAGCTACCTCTAAGCCATTGATTAATAGTTTTATTACTTGGCGGAAAAGCCGGAACATCGCGCACTTTTTCCAATAGTTCATAGCATAAACTTAAAAGCTGCAAAACTACTACCCCGGCCACCCGTTGGCTTTGTAGACTTGAAAGCTGCTTACGTAAGGTAAAGTGAATAGCCGATTTAAGATTCCTATCATCTCTAAGGTCCGGGAACCTACAAGGCACTTTATGAAAAGCTGCCTGAGGCAGTTTGACAGCAGCATATTCTGCCCATTTCACCTGCCCGCGGGGTGCATTTAAATCAGCCTCGGAATATTCAAAACGCCGCTCTAACCGGTCTAAAAGTTTCTGAAGTCGCAACAGGATTGTCGATGAGAGCACCCATGGGGGAATTTTTCGATCCGAATGGGGCAACAACGGTAACGGCAAAGGTTCCGGTAAGATCTTCCAACCCATATTCCCCAACATAGGCCCGATGCCCCGCCAACCAAATCGGGGTTTGATCACCAAACCATAATCAGGGGAACCGCTGGTCGGAGATAATAACGGTAAGGCTCCGACAAGCCCACCTGTTTTCATTTGAATACTAACCGATGAACCATCATAATTTACATCACCTTCAACTGCGAAATCTCGCATTATGCCCCGGTTCTGCCTAAGGAACTGTTTGGCTAAGCGGGCTGACTGGCCCTGTAAATCCCGGGATTTTGTCCCTTTAATAAGAAAATCTGCGGGTAATTTTAATATAGAATGATCTTCTGTTTCAAAACATGCTGTTTCCCGAAATGCTTGAATTATGTTCATAGAGAAATACTCTCCACCCATTGTAGGTATGCTTCTATTGAGTCAGCAAAGGAGGCTACATAACCTTGATTCAAATATTCTTCTAATAACGGAACCAGATTAACGCGTAACGAAATAAGTGCCTGTCGAGGTTCCTTTTCAAGGAAATAGGAATGGCCGGGTAATAAATCCAAAGTGTCTTTGCCCGCATATTCAACGAAGATATGAAGCAATTCCTGGAAGGCACGTTGCATCAGCTCACAACCATGTTCCTTAACCACCGCTATCTGCGGCCATAATTTTAGAAAAGCAAACCGTCGACGTACAGCAATATCAACAATGGCAATACTTCGGTCGGAACTGTTCATTGTGCCCAAAATATGTAGATTAGAAGGAAGGGTAAATCGTGAATGCAATGGCGAACCAAAGTCATAGGGCAACTCTAGGGTACGGCCGCTCACTGTTGGTTCCAAGAGAAATATAGCTTCACCCAACACCTTAGCCAGATCAGCGCGATTAATTTCATCAATAAACAACAAATAAGGCTTGTCCTTCGCTTCAGCGGCTTTCAAGGCAGCTTCCATTAGAAATCCAGCTTTAGGGGCAAATTCCAAACCTAGTCCGCCTTCAGTATGTATGGGAGCCAATCCCCCCACAAAGTTTTCATAAGTTGTGTTAGGGTGAAACTGAATTGTGAAGCCATTGTTTTGGTATTTGTTCTTCAACAGCTCCAAAGACATACGGGTTTTCCCGGTTCCCGGGGGCCCTTGTAAAACTACATATTTTCGTTGTTCCAGCAATGACGCCACCTCTTCCATGCTGCAATCAGGTAGCATATGGGAATAATATTCAGCTTGAATCCTCCTAGCATCAGCTTCGGCGCCTTTTAAAGGTTGGTACCCCCTTTCTGAAAACATCAGATCAAGAAAAGCCTTAAGGCATTCTTCTGTACCCTCCCGATCCTGCCCGGGTGCATAAAGGCCGTAAATTACTTTACCATACCGTTCAAAAACAGACCGGTATTCTGCAAATAAGCTTTTAATATTCCCGGGCATATCTAAATCAATACGGGCCGGATCTTGCTTTGCCCAGGAGACCATCTCCCCCTGACCATACTGCTTGTTGAGCCAGTTGCATATAGCAGCAACTTTACGTCCATGCCCGGGACGGCCTAAAATTTCTTCATCAGGACTTAAACCCTGGGTGCCGATTACCATGGCTAATAAAGCTGGCCTTTCTTCCATGGGAAAAATAACAAAGCTCATACCACCATACGCACCGGAATCTGGGTTAGTAGGATGAATTAAAGCAGCAAAAGGAACTCCGCCTTTAGAGAATCCAGGGGCTCTTAGCGTGACAGACTGTTCCGCCCTCCCAGGATATCTACCGCTTTTGGCACCATACAGTTCGTTAAAACCTTCCTGACAGCGCTTTGTCCAGTCGTTTAATTCCCCGGAATAGATCAAATCGAGTAATTTTTCCATATACAACTCCCCTTTTTAGGAACGAATCAACTTATCCTATGTAATGTAAATATTAAGAATCAGTGGCAAATCGATTATGCTCAGACATGGGTAACTGTGTTTTAAATATTTCAACATTTTTTGGCATTTTTCCTTCTAAAAATGGCATTTGATTGTCTTTGTGTAAATGGATCATCATGATGGGGAAAACAATCGGCACGGGTGGTTTTATTCTTTCGGCATCAGTTGCTCCACGAGGTTCAGTATCGCAAAATGCCCCCCGGTCAGCGCCGCCAGTTGCGATTCGCGGCCAAAGATCCGGTCACGGATTTCAACGGCGGACATGGAAGCGGCAGCCAGCCGGACTATCTCCTCGCGCAGGTCATGAAGGTAGTCCAGAAAATCCCGGATGGCCTTCTTTCCGTCGGGAAAAACTCGACCGATGGCGGTAAAAAGGGTTATCGTTTCCGGTTCCAGGGCCAGCACCTTCTCCAATGAGATGATGATCGCCTCGATGTCCTCATCGGCACGAAGGGCCTTGTACTGCTCCGAAACAAAGAGGTCTCCGCTGAACAACCATCCTTTTTCCGCCTCAAAAAGGGAGATGTGATCGGAAGAATGGCCCGGTGTTTCCAGCACCAAAAATTCATGGTGGGTGGTGATTATTCGCTCGGGCACCGCTTGCACGGTTGATGGCTCCGGGTACCCCCAGGCCATTTCCTGGTATTCACGCAGGGGCAAGCGCTTGCTGATCAGCGGCAGCGCTGACGGGTGAGCATGGATTTCCAGATCGTGTTCCCTGAGGATGTTGGCATTGGCACCGATGTGGTCCTCGTGATGATGTGTGTTTACCACCCGATCCATTTCCTGTTCCTTGAGATAGGCAATCAGTTCCGATGCGGTATATGCACAACCGGTGTCGATGAGCAAGCCATCTACCAGGTAGGCGGCGGTCCAGTAGATTACAGTCCCACCCATTTCACGTCCCATCATGATCTGTGTTACTTCATCGTATTGGTTGGTTTTCAACATTGTATCGGCCTCCTTCTTTCTAACAAGAGTATATTGCATATCGATGGCGCTGACCATTTCCAGTCTTTTAAGGTTGCAGATGGTTGATGATGGAGGCAGGTATGTAGTTATTGCGGAAATTGATTTGCATTAAAGAAGTAAGTGGTTAAGATTCCGTCGCGGCAAAAAACGCCGCTGGCTCAGAATGACAGGTTGTACATCTTTCTTCTCTGATAATAAGGTATAGGGGATCGAATGGGGGGATTCTTCGGTCGTGGCAAAAAACGATGCTCGCCCGGAATTACATTACCAGGAAAAACACGGCTCGTTCGGAATTTTCGTGCGTCACCCTCACCACGATAAAAAAATGATATTATTAAAAGGGGCTTTTCATTGCCTTTCAAATCGTGGATAATATACTAATGTATGGACTCTATTGGTATTGTTAAATTGAGACCGTTTCGGAATTTGCGATTGCCCCTATTGCAGAAATGAGTATTGTTCCCAAGAGGACGCATAGCAATGTAGCTATAAAGGCAGGGGTAGCGCCATAATCAAAAAACATGCAAGAAGGAGTGAATTGTAGATGCAAATGGTTTATAGGCGCTGTTGCGGGCTTGATGTTCACAAGAAGGTTATTGTAGCTTGTTTTAGAAACGGGAAAAAAGCGGAGGTTCGTAATTTTGATACGTTAACATCCAGTATCAAAGAATTGGGTAATTGGCTTGTGGAGAAAGACTGCCAGAAGGTAGCCATGGAAAGTACCGGTGCTTACTGGAAACCCATCTATAACATTTTCGAATTACTTGGCCTTGATGTAATGGTTGTCAATGCTTGCCACATGAAAAACCTTCCTGGCCGTAAAACGGATGTTAAAGATGCTGAATGGATTGCTCAACTGCTGCAGCACGGCTTATTGAAAGGTAGCTACGTTCCAAACAAAGAACAGCGGGAATTGAGAGAAGTGGTGCGTTACCGCAAAAACATGATTGATGAACGTTCCAGAGAAATCAACCGTTTAGAAAAGACCCTGGAGGGCGCCAATATAAAGTTGAGCTCATTTGTTTCTGATCTGAACGGTGTAAGCAGCCGCAAGATGCTTGAGCAGGCACTGATTGGTGAAGTCGACGAATCAAATATTGATTCTTTGATTCACCATTCCATGAAAGAAAAAAGGGAAGCGCTTCTTCTTGCTATGGAAGGTGTTTTTTCCCCGACACTCAAGTTTTTAGCAAGAAATATTTTAGAATATATCGATGATTTAACCAGAAGCATCAAAAATCTGGATGATGTCATCGATGAGCAGATTGAAAGCAACGAAAATGCCATCAGAAAAAATGCGGGGATTCAAGATATCACCTAGGAATCAGATTTATCCAAATGGTGGGCACATCACGCTGCTCTGTTCCGGCAGCTGGGGAGAGAGGATCGACCAGGGGATTCTCCGGTCGCAGCAAACACCACCGCTCCCCTGAATGGCAGCATATTGCAAACGGTTCCCCCCTGAATGACAGGTTGTACATCTTATTTCTCTGGTAATAGGGTGGAGGGGATCGAATGGGGGATTCTTCGGCCGCCTGCGGCTCCCTCCCCCCCTGTCATTCCGAGCAAGCGGTGCTTAACAAGAACACCAACATAAAGCTGCAGAGAAAAATGATGCGGAAACGGTAACAACAGGGTGAAAGAATAGCGCCGCGAGGAATCTCGGGCAGGGGCAAGCGGTCGTCTGTTACACCAACATATGGCGGCGGGGAAAAGAAAAAAGCCAGGAACCAGTTTATGCCGATAGCAAGGTGTATTTGAGAAGGGGATTCTTCGGTTGCGGCAGAAAACGCCGCTCCCTCAGAATGACAGTATAGTATAGACGGCTCCCTCCCCCCTGTCATTCCGAGCCAGCGGTGTTTAACAAGAACACCAACATAAAGCTGCAGAGAAAAATGATATGGAAATGGTAACAACAGGGTGAAAGAATAGCGCCGCGAGGAATCTCGGGCAGAGGCAAGCGGTCGCCTGTTACACCAACATATGGCAGAGGGAAAAGATAAAAGCCAGGAACCAGTTTATGCCGATAGCAAGGTGTATTTGAGGAGGGGATTCTTCGGTCACGGCATAAAACGCCGCTCCCTCAGAATGACAGTTCAGTGCAAACAGTTCCCCCCGAGTGACAGTATAGTATAAAAGGTTCCCTCTGAATTTCCACGCGTTACCCGCACCACGATAAATGGAAATCGTTTCTTCCGGGTGCATATTTATGCTGGAGTTCGTTTACTTCCATAGCAAGACAGGTACTATACCCGTGATAGAAGAAAAAGGGCATGCTCCAAACTATTTTTCTACTGGTCAATGATGAAGATACGGTTGGAGGGTAGCTGCAGGCAACAGGTTTCGCCGGCAGGTATGAAGGGGGCCATCATCTTGCAAACTTCGGCCTCAAGGTGGTAATCCTTTTCCGAACCTTCGGCAACTCGAAAGCAGTAGCTATAGGAAGAAACGCCATCCACCGCCTCCACCACCGTCACCCGGAGTGGATTGCCCAGGGATGGCTCCTCGATCTGTATATACTCGGGCCTGATCCCGATCGTGACTTTCTGGTTCCGGCAATATCTATGTGTGGGAGGCAGGCCCACCTCGAACCTTTCATTCCATTCCCCAACCATCACGGTAGCCTGGCCATCTTCAATGTTTTCTATCACGCCCTCGGCCAGGTTCCTGGCACCGGTCAATCGAGCCACGGTCCTGTTTACCGGTGCATTGATCAGGTCATTTTTGGGGGCCAGTTGCAGGATCCGGCCGGCATCGTACACGGCGATCTGCGAACTCAGCCGGTAAGCCTCATCGAGATTGTGAGAAACAAAGATGATGCTGCCCTTGTAGAATTCGTGTATGCTCAACAGTTCCCGTTCCAGTTCTCCCCTGACCTGGGTGTCCAGCGCCGAAAAAGGCTCGTCCAGCAACAATATTTCTGGCTCGGGAGCCAGTGCCCGCGCCAGCGCTACCCGCTGCTGCTGACCTCCGGAAAGTTGGCGCGGATAGCGATGTTTGAAATCACTCAGGTGCATCTTGCCCAGCAGGTAACAGACCCGGTCGTCCATGCGGGCACGGTCCTGCCGGGAGATGCCGAAAGCAACGTTGTCGTAAACGGTCAGATGGGGAAAGAGGGCATAATTCTGGAATACATAGCCGATCTTCCGCTCCTGCGAGGGGATGTCGAGGCCATTTTCGGAATCGTAGAGGACCCTCCCGTTGATATTGATATATCCCTCGTCGGGTTTCATCAGTCCGGAGATACATTGCAGGGTCATGCTCTTGCCGCTGCCGGAAGGCCCCACAATGGAAAGTATCTCCCGATTGATAAAAAAGGAAACCTTCAGGCTGAACCCGGGCAGCGTCTTTTTTATTTTGACCTCGAACAATTGCCTTCCCCCCGGAAAATCATTGTTTTATATATGTATGAACATTGCGCTTCCAGTAATTGAGCAAAAATATGGATGTCATCGAAATGACCAGGATCACGGCTACCCATAGCAGTGCCTTCTCGTTGTTCCCCGCCGCCACCGCAAAATATATCGCCAGGGGAATGGTCTGTGTTTTGCCGGGTATGTTGCCGGCAAGCATCAGGGTTGCCCCGAATTCACCCAGAGATCGGGCAAAGGAGAGTATTATTCCGGCCATTATCCCCGGCCAGGCCATGGGTACGGTCACCCGCCAGAATACACTCCATTCCGAGGCTCCGAGTGTACGGGCTGCATTTTCGATGTTGGGTTCGATCTGTTCGAACGCCCCGCGAGTTGTCTGGTACATCAGCGGGAAAGCCACCACGGTGGAAGCAATGACCGTGGCCCACCAGGAAAAAATGACCGTGGTCCCCATCTTGAGAAAAAGTTTCCCCAGGGGGCCATGCTTTCCAAACAGTAACAGGAGCCCAAAACCGAGCACCGTGGGAGGCAAGACCAGGGGAAGGGTGAACAACCCATCAAGAACATCCCTGAACACTTTGTTTTTCCCCTGGTAGGAAGCCATCCAGCGGGCAGAGGCGATCCCCAGGAAAAAAGCAATAAATGTGGATACGGAAGCGGTTTTTAATGAAATCCATACTGGAACAAAATCAAGCTCGGGCATAAATATCTTCACTTGTCCTGTCAGTAATTTTTCTCTGTCCTTGTTTTGTACCATGCCGGGACGGATCCGGCCACTCCGCCCACCCTGCCCCTCTCCGTGGTGGAGAGGAGCAGTGTTGGCGGTATTTTTTCTACTTGCTCTTCATAACTACTGCAACGTTTTGAAGCCGTACTTTTCAAACACTTTGCCGGCTTCATTTCCAGCCAGATAATCGAGCAGCGCTTTTGCCTCTTCCTCATTCGGGCTATCCTTGATCAGCGCAACCGGGTAAGTCACCGGATCATGAGAATCTTCGGGGGCAACTGCTGCCACATCCACTTTGTCGGAGATCTGGGCATCGGTGCGGTAAACCGCTCCGGCCTGAACCGCTTCGGTTTCCACGTAACCCAGTACCTGGCGGACGTCCTTGCCCAACATGAGTTTTCCGCCACTTTCCAGCTCATCCCAGATACCCAGCGTGGTGAACGCTTCCTGGGCATATTTGCCCGCCGGGACCGATTCGGGGTCACCGATGGCGACGAGTTCGATCTCTTCCTTGGTCAGATCCGTGAATTCGCTGATTGCGGTAAAACCCTTGGGAACCACCAGAACCAGTTCATTCTGCAGCAGGTCAATCCTGGTGTCGTCCAGCAGTAAACCCCCCTCCTGGAGTTCATTCATCTGCTTGGAAGCTGCCGACATGAAAATATCCGCCGGGGCCCCCTGTTCGATCTGCTGCTGCAGAGCACCTGAAGAACCGAAATTGAACTCGATGTTTACATGGGGATTTTCTTCCTTGTAAAGTTCCCCGATTTCTTCCATGGCATCGGTAAGACTGGCGGCCACCGAAAGATTCAATGTGACCGGTTCCATTTCTTCGGCTTCTTCCGGCGCACAGCCGATCGGGGCCATGATCATGGCCAGAATCAGAGCCAGGGCACTGATGGAATACAATATATGACTTTTTTTCATTTGACTGATCCCTCCAATTTATTTTTGATCCCCAATATCGTGTTTTTTCGATCAAGTTTGGTAAAGTCATGACGTTACGTTTTCGCCAGGATATATCTATCCTGAAAATAACCGGGTCGTTTTTTTGACAATCAGCTCCTTTCAATGAAGACGAGGGTGATGACTGCTGATGCAGCACATTCCGGCGATAAACAATATATGTAGGGCAAAAAATGACAGCCCGGGCCCGGATCACACCGATCGGCTCCCTATACTAAAAATAACCGGAGCACTTGTTCAAGTTTTTCCGGTTATTTCAACTCGCATCTTTACACTCCTTTCCAAGAATGGGAGGCGCCGCAGTTTCCTGCCACACCCTACCGGCCAGTACACCTTTGCTACTGAGAGTTTAGGTGTAGGGGCTCAGAGTGATTTACAATACTGTCGACCTTCGTCTTCATTTTTCCAATCGGTTCTGTATTCGACATATGCGCATGAATATCCTGCATGCATCATGCTTCGGAAACATTTTTCCCTTTTCCCGGGGGCTTTGAAATCCGTCTTCAGCAGCCGATATCACCGGATTAGCGCCCTCAATCGTTTTCTCTTTTCATGCTACCGGCAACTCCTGCCGCCTGCTCTACATGCTTTTGGCGCAAAACCTTCTCAATCCCATCAGCGCGGCAGCCCCGGAAATCGTCGTTCCATAAAAAATCACCGGTTTCTCACCGATAAAATTGGTGATGCTCTTGTTGGCAATGGTGCTCCCCGTGGCCACGATCAGATCACACCATTCCAGTACTTCCTCCGTATCCTTTCTACCATCTTCGATTTCTACGCCGTATTTGACTGATCCGATATTATCCTCATCCAGATCCACCACCCTGATGGTGAATTTGCCGGCAAGCGCCTGGATCATACTCGGCTGATAGCCGACAAAGGCAATCCGCGGGGAGCCGAATTCTTCCTCTATCTGCGCAGCCATGCTTGCGGCGCACTCTTCCGGTTCTTCATCCTTGCAGTGAACATTGTTCCTGGAAATGCCCAGGTAGTTGCAAACCGCATTGATACTGGATATCAGAACGGCCCGGTCATAGTTCGTATCCAAAGGCCTGTTAACAATTTCCTGAAGGGTGCCGGAAAAATTTTCCGGCATATCCGTGAAAGCCTGACCCTTGGCACCTTTGAATTCGGCTTCCATCAGCTTTTCCTTTCCTTTCAGCAGGGGGAAATCCTCTCTCGTGGGGGTTCCGATCGCTTCATCGGGTTTCAGGACCCTGCCGCTGACTTCAATGGTCTCATTCTGCAGATCATGTTTGTGGATCAACTCCGTGAATCGAGCGATCAATTCCTCATAAAAATCCTTTTCTTTCATCTTCCTGTTCAACTCCTGATTTAGTCAATATGTTCCTGTTCAGATCTTTAACAATGGCATGACAATTCTACCGCCGGGACCCTTACGGGGCTTCTGGCTTCCTGAAATCTGAAATCAGCCCTGTCAGTATGGGACTGGTGGGATACGAAAATAAAAAGGCCTTGATTTGCCGTTCTGAAGGGAAATTATAGCATCTTGATTCAATGGGTGTCAATGTTGCGCCACATATCATGTAACATCAAATGTTGGCCAGGCCGCAATTGCTTCCCCCTGCCCGAGATTCCTCGCGGCACTATTCTTTCACCCTGTTGTTACCGTTTCTGCATCATTTTTCTCTGCAGCTTCATGTTGGTGTTCTTGTTAAACACCGCTTGCTCGGAATGACAGGGGGGAGGGAGCCGTCTATACTATACTGTCATTCTGAGGGAGCGGCGTTTTCTGCCGCAACCGAAGAATCCCCTTCTCAAGCCCCCCTTACTATCGGCATAAACTGGTTCCTGGTTTTAATCTTTTCCCCGCCCCCATATGTTGGTGTAACAGACGACCAGTTCCCCCTGCCCGAGATTCCTCGCGGCACTATTCTTTCACCCTGTTGTTACCGTTTCTGCATCATTTTTCTCTGCAGCTTCATGTTGGCGTTCTTGTTAAACACCGCTTGCTCGGAATGACAGGGGGGAGGGAGCCGTCTATACTATACTGTCATTCTGAGGGAGCGGCGTTTTCTGCCGCGACCGAAGAATCCCCCCATCAAAACCCCTTTCCCCTTGCTGCCGCGGAAATCCAGTGCCATTACACCGCCATCACTACACATAGCAACATCGCATCGGATTCAGTTGACATCCAGGACAGAGTATTGCTATACTTGCTCCAGAATTTTAACACCTTTGGCTGCCGTGAAAGCACCAAATACAATTTGACCGGGGATAGGCATGGCCACCACGAATCGGTCCGGCAACTGTTCCTTTTCTCGATTACCTGTCCTGCAAGGAGGGAATTATTTGACCGAATCTGCGTTGATACCGCTGGAAACGGCCCGGCAACTGTTCCTTGATTCACTGGCAGTGCTACCTTCAGAACCGATCCCTCTCGAGCAGGCCGGGGGCAGGGTGCTGGCCGAAGATGTTCATGCCCGGAACGATATTCCCCATTTCGATCGTTCTCTCATGGATGGGTATGCTTTCCGGGCAGAAGATACTGTTGAAGCCACCCCGGAACACCCTTGTTGGTTCAGGGTGCTCGAGGAAGTGCGAGCAGGCCACCTCCCCGGGTATCCCCTCTCCCCGGGAACTGCTACCAAAATATTGACCGGGGCCCCCATTCCTGAAGGAGCCGATGCTGTTGTCCGTTTCGAAGATGTTGTGCTGCAAGATAATAATCGGGTAGGGGTAAAACAACCTTGCCTGCCCGGTTTGAATATTGGCCTGGCCGGAGAAGATATTGCAAAGGGTAAGGTGGGCTTGCACAGGGGAAAAGTGATCACCCCCGGGGCAGCAGGCATACTGGCCGCCATGAGCCATGCCAATCCCCGGGTGTTCCGCCAACCCCGGGTGTCCATTGTCAGTACGGGGGATGAATTGGTCGATATCCGCCAACCCCTGAACCCTGCAAAAATCCGCAACAGCAATCTTTATTATCTCGTAGCTGCTGTCGGGGAAACAGGGGGTATTCCGCACAATCCGGTCACGCTGGCCGACAATCCGGCACAGCTGGAAGAAAAGTTGGCAATGGCCCTCGAAGAATCGGATATGATAATCACCACGGGCGGTGCCTCCACGGGTGATTATGATTTCATCAATGATGCCTTCAAAAAAATGGGGGCAGAAATCCTGTTCCGCAAAATTGACATCCGCCCCGGCACGGCGACGGTGGGGGCCATCCGGAAGGGAAAGGGGCTGTTGGGTCTTCCGGGAAATCCTGGTGCAGCATCGATATCTTTCGCGCTCCTGGGGCAACCGCTGATCCGTTATATCGGCGGATGGGGACAGTTCTGTCCACTGGAAATGGAAGGGGTACTTGCCGATCCCTTTCCCAAAACAAATTCCCGGAGACGCTTTTTGAGAGGTATTGCCACCTGGAAGGACGGCAACTGGCATGTTGAACCGTTGACCGGGCAAAATGCGGGCATCTTATGTTCCATGGCTGCCGGCAATGTGCTGATCGAGATACCTGCCGGAACGGGACCTTTGAAATCAGGAAGCAAGGTGAAAATAATCATGCAGGAAGGATGGGATAAAACAAAATGATACCGATTATCTCCGTGGTAGGCAAATCGAATGTGGGAAAAACAACGCTGCTGGTAAAACTGCTACCCGAATTGAAGAAAAGAGGATACAGGATAGCCACTGTCAAACACGATGTGCACGGCTTCAGCATCGACCAGCCCGGAAAAGATACCTGGAAACATGCCCAGGCAGGTGCTGATATCGTGGTCATCTCCTCGCCCCGGAAAATAGCCATCATGGAAAATGTTGAAGAGGAAAAAACGCTGGATGAAATCGCCGCAAAACTGGACCATATCGATCTGATCATCACCGAAGGCTACAAAAGGCAAGATAAACCCAAAATAGAGGTTTTCCGCTCGGTTATATCCGATACGCTTCTCTGCGAAAAGGAAGAGCTGTTTGCTGTCGTTACCGATCAGCCATTGGGCATCGGGGTGCCGGAATTTGATGCGGACGACAGCGTGGGCATCGTCGATCTGATCGAGAAATTGTTCCTGAAAAAAGGGTAGCAGGATTCACGCCGGAAAGACCCCGCCCGATTTGGCATATCCCGCACCGGGCAAGAAGGGCCGTTGCCGCTATCTTTCAAACGAGGAAGCAGCAACGGGGTGCCCTTCAAACATGTTTCATTCCGATGACGCATCACATGGGCCTCTCAACCGCATCTACTTGCTTGATGGAGACAGGTACATGCCGTTCCTTCTTGAACTGCCTGGTTGCCCATCTGGCCAGAAGTGGCCTTTCTATCTTGGAGTTATGGCGGGGATCAAGGGGCAGGCGAGATTTGAACAACAGGTAACGTATGCAAGAGGTTACATCGTTTCTGGCAGCCATGGCAAGAAGTTCCTTGCGGAGGGCATCGAGATTGGCTGATCGATACTCGGGTTTCAATTCAATACAGATCACGGGTATCTGTCCACCCTTCCCCGGTACGCCCACCAGCCCGCTACGCTTCACCTTGGGATGCGTGTCAAAAACCGCCTCGCAGGTCAAGGGGAAAACGGGTCCATCCGCGGTTTTGACCCGATGGCCTACACGGCCACAAACCCACAGGCGGCCTTTTTCATCGATGTAGCCGGTATCGCCAAGGCGATGCCAGAATCCGCCGTCTTTGTCCTGTACCTTGTTTTTCAAGGTGCTCTCGTCCTCGTTGTAGTAGGAAGGGCTGATATGTTTACCCCGAACCAGTATCTCACCGATTTTTCCCACATCCAGCACCTCGGCTTGATCCATGGTTTCTATCACTCCGTCGACGATGGAAACGATACGCAATTCGACCCCGGGAAGTGGGCGCCCCACACAGACACCGCTCCCCTGGTCTGTTTTACTCCAGGTTTCCGCCAGGGTTTCCCTGGCACCCATTTCTGTTGAAGGCATTGCTTCGGTTGCACCGTAATTGGAAAACACCTCTCCCGCGGGATCCATCATTTCAAGTAGCAATTTTTCCACATGGCCCTTGATGATATCCCCGGCGCCGACCACATGTTTCAGTGATGGCGTTTTGATACCGTTTTTTAGTGCATAGCGTCCCATATTTTCAAGAAGGACCGGGGAACCGAACATTGACTTGACACCACAATCATTGATCACCTCGACAAGAGCCCGGGGGTCGACATCTGCCGGCCCCTGGCGCACGAAGTTGATCGGGGGAACGACCATGGTACCGCCGGCACTGATGGGAATGAACAGAAATGCCGGGAAAACAGCAAAATCCACGGGGATTTCCTTCTCCAGGTCAAAACGCCAGCTGTAGTGAGCACCCCGGAATAGATCACAGAAGGTTCTCTGCAGGTAAAGCGTCGGTTTGGCCGGCCCCGTGCTGCCGGTAGTATAGAGAATGGCTACGGGGTCGTCGGGACTCACCGCCGGAGGCGCGGGATTTACCGGGGCTTTCCGACGCAACGATTCGACCGTATGCGCTCCCGGAAAACCTGGCTTGCCGGTAACAACCAGCTTGCGCAGTGAACGTGGTCCCCAGCCGAAGACAATCCGGCCCAGATGTGCTATGGGGAGGCCGAAAAAGGCCTCTATGCCAACCCTTCCCAGGCGCTCCGCGATGTTAAAATACCCCACACCGGTATCGATCCATACCGTCATGGCTCCCACACGGGTCAGGGCCACCCCCATCACACAGGCCTCATAGCTTGGAGGGGCCATGAACACGATACGTGTCCTCTCGGCAATACCCATTTCCCGAAGACCCGGGGCCACAGCTTCAGCATCGGCAGAGAGTTCCCTGTATGTGTAACGTTTGTAACGGCGCTTTCCCCGGGAATCACGACCATCCAGATCGATGACGGCAATGCGTTCCGGATCTTTTCGAGCTACATCAAGTACGATTTCAGCAAGATTGAAGATGTCGTCCGGAAATACCTTCATGACAATACCTCCCCATCGTTTGATGTTCTTTGTGTACCGGGATCAGCACAGCTGACCAAAAAATCCTTGATTATACCGGCAACCTGCTCGGGCTTTTCCAACATGGGCAGATGCCCGCATCCTTTGAGCCATTCTTCCCGTTGCGGTAGAAGTGTTTTATTCAATTTCCGACCGGCTCTTGGTGACAGCACTTTGTTCTGCAACCCCCAGACCGTACATACTGGTGGAAAATCGCGGCCTGGCTCAAGATGATCGAGGAACGAGAAGTTCATCAAATCATCAAAAACCCCTATGAGTGAATCCATCTGGCCATCGCTGGTAAAGCAAGCGCATAGCTCCGGTGTTTTATGTATTTTCCGGGATTTCCCGCAGGTTCCTGTCTGAAAATTAACGACCTGTGCCGCCAGCCAGTTATTCAACCTGACTTTTCTTAGAATGCTGTAAATCATCCTGGCAAACGAAGGCACTATTTTCCGCATGCGCAGCAATGGCCCCATATAGCCGGCCAGGAACGTGGCCTCGGTAAGGGGGTTTATCAATACGATACCCCGCACTTTTTCCGGGTAACGCAAGGCAAATCCAAGAGACATGGAGCTGCCCATGCAGTTTCCAACGAGATTGACCGGTGCCAGTTCATGCTCATCGATGAATGCGGCAAGAAAATCGATATAATTATTCAGGGTATAGCCTGTACCCGGTTTGGCTGATGCCCCATACCCCAGCAAATCGAATGCAAACATTTCATAGTCCCCGGAGAGCCAGGGCATGACCTCGCTCCATATGAAATGAGAAGAACCACCATTGTGAAGCAAGATCAGTGGCTCCCCCCCGCCCATATGCTCATAACTGATCGGCCATCCATTGTAATAAAAGGTATCCAATAGCTATACACCTGCCTCCGTGCCCCTGTTCCCAATATTAGTACTATTCTATAAATTTTGATATTATCCTTTATATTTTTCATTTTTTTCCTTTGGGCAGATCGGGGAATAAACAGTTTTTTTGAAATCGGCACGATCGGTTTCCGAAACGAAACAGTTTTGAGGCGAAATTTCAGCACCGGCAAGCAGTATGGCATCCGGTATCACACGGAAAGATACCCGGGTAGCGGGAACAGTCATGATATCACTTTTTTTAATTTGAAAATCGCCGCAAGCGGCCACCGGCAACCGCGTACGGCGATTTTTTCAACTGCATTGTTATTTCAAGAATTGCCGAACCTATACAATCCCCCTTATCTTCATCGCTTCATAGATGCGTTTGATGGCGATCATGTACGCGGCTTCTTTCATCGTCGTTTTGCAACCTTCCCCCAACTTGTAAACATTCTCGAAAGCTTTGGCCATGATGCATTCCAACTTTGTATTGACCTCTTCTTCATCCCAGTAGAAATTGCTCAGGTTCTGTACCCATTCAAAATAAGAAACGATTACACCCCCGGAATTGGCCAGAATATCGGGTATCACGGTTATATTTCTTCCGGATAATATTTCATCGGCTTCGGGGACAGTCGGCCCGTTGGCGGCCTCGACAATTACCCTGGCATTGGTAATTTCAGCGACCTTCTCGTTGATGCTACCTTGCATGGCAGCGGGTATCAATATATCGATGTCTTTCAAAGCCCAGAATTGCTCCATGCTGATCATTTCTGCATCGGGAAAATTGGCAATGGTACCCTCGCGTTCCCTGTATAGATACAGTTCGGAAATGTCGATACCGTTGCTGTTGTGTAAAGCGAAAGTGCCGATTTCTTTATCCCATTCGGCAACAGCGGTTACGGAAACACCACATTCATGACAGTTCAGGGCCGCATGGCTTCCGACATTTCCAAATCCCTGAACGGCAACCCTCGCTTTTTGAATATCCTTTCCAAGGATTTCGCATACTTTTCTGGTGATTATGGATACTCCAAAGCCTGTCGCCTGGTTTCTGCCGAGGGAACCTCCCATATAGACCGGTTTGCCGGTAACAATACCGGGGACATTGTAACCCTTGATCTTGCTGAATTCGTCCATGATCCAGGCCATGACCTGGGGATTGGTGGCCACATCCGGAGCCGGGATGTCCCTATGAGGCCCGATGAAATCACCGATTTTCCTCACGTAACTGCGGGTGAGCCTCTCCAGTTCCCCGGAAGACAATTCAGTCGGATCACAGCTTATTCCACCTTTTCCCCCGCCGTAAGGAATACAGGCCACGGCACATTTGAAGGTCATCCAGGTGGCCAACGCCTTGATCTCGTCCAAAGAGACATCGGGGTGGTACCTGATACCGCCTTTTGCCGGCCCCATGACCGTATTATGCTGTGCGCGGTAGCCGATAAATGTTCTGGTCTTTCCGTCGTCCATTCGTACGGGGACAGAAACGGTCAAAATCCTTTCCGGCTCTTTGAGCAATTCGTACACCGATTCCCCCAACCCGAGTTTATCGCAGATTTCCTTGATTTTATTTTGTACTGACAAAAAAGGGTTTTCATCACACTGCATTCCGCCACTCCTCCAATCCTTTTCCGGAACATCAAATTTATTGAATTTATTATACATTAGATAATTATATCATGAAATAAGTATATGCAATGTTTTTTTATCAAGTAAAGTAAAGATTTTAACCGATGCGCGCCCATGAAAATTCCCCCCACGGCCTGAAAGCATGGAAATGAATCGCTTGTTTATCGCGATGCGAAAAAGATGTGCAACGTGTCATTCTCCATGCCGGGAGAAAAAGCAGTACCTGTCATCCAGTGGGGGTGGTTTTATTGTACCTGTCATTTTTCTCTGCAGCTTCATGTTGGCGTTCTTGTTAAACACCGCTTGCCCGGAATGACAGGGGGGGAGGGAGCCGTCTATACTATACTGTCATTCTGAGGGAGCGGCGTTTTATACCGCGACCGAAGAATACGCGTCTTGCAGGAAAAAACACCTCTGCTCCCGAATTGTATCAACTGAAAGGCAAATTACAGGATAGCTTCGAAGTTAAAGGGTAATTAACCTGAACAAAATTTACTGCACAATATTTTACCTCGATACAGCGTGAACCCTGGCCCGAAATGGAGGCATCTGCATACCTATGAAGATGAAAAACTCGGAGCGTTTTCTCATTGCCTACACGAAGATTGAAAACGAAATAAAAAAGATGCTCGATCTGAAAGAACACCGACGTTTTTATGATCTGGTTCATATGGCAAGCAAGATTGACCCGGTCATCAGACGCTACAAATTCGATCTGAGGGAATACAGCGATCTGCGCAACGTTCTTGTACATGATCGCGCCGATGGGCGGGTTCTGGCCGAGCCCACAGATGAGGTCGTGGCTGCCCTGGAGGAAATCGCTTCCATGTTGCTGGATCCACCGCGAGTTATGCCCCTTTTCAAAAGAAAGGTGCTGGCCCTCGATATATTTCATTCCGCCTCACGTACCATCAGGGAAATGAGCAGGACCACTTATTCCCAGGTAGCCGTAATCGAAAACCATGTTGTGGTTACGATGCTTACTTCCCATATGATCATCAGCTGGTTGGGAAAAAATTTGGCGGACAGAACGCTCGACCTGGACAATGCCTCCATCCATGATATTCTTGCTTTCACCGGGATGGAGGATAACTTCGTCGTCATCCCGGAAAATGCATCTCTTTTTGAAGCGCTTGATCATTTCTACCACTATCAGGTGGAGAAAAAAAAGCTTGAGGCCGCCTTGATAACCAAAAACGGCCTGGCCGGTGAAACGCTTCTGGGCATCATCACCAACCGCAATCTTCCCCTGCTGCAAAGGAAACTGGAGCAGGCCCGCCGGGGAACCGTTGACAACGGGAAATGACCCCGCACCCGGGAATTCCGGTGTAATCAAGAAAAACGGTAATTGTACATGTTCTTCTGATTGCATGACTGCAAAACAAGTTCAAAATAAAAAATGGGAAGGACCGCTATCAGCCCTTCCCATCACAACAAACAGGCAGCACTAATTCAGTGATATTTGTTTGAACCCGACAAAGACCTCGTCCTTCTCGAGCATCTCCTGATACATTTCCTTGCCAAGCATTGCCTTGTAGATCTCATCTGCTTTTTTGACGGGGTCGATGTCCTCGAACTTGTCGGGATAGATCACCTTTCCGGCATAATAGGCATCGGCTACAGCCGTGTCAATATTGGTCCAGTACCAGTTGTAGGTAACCAGGCTGTAAATCCTTCCACTCTTGACGGCGGAAAGCGACTCGTAATAATCCGGATTCTTCTGGTAGTCGTCTCTTACCAATTGCAGGCCGCCAGCATCGATGAACAGTATTTCCGGGTCCCAGACCACCAACTGTTCCCGATCAATGCTGACAGATCCTTCCTTGCCAACTTCATCAACAACGTTACGAGCATTGACCGCTCTCAGAGGGGGATATTGGACATAGCTGCTTTCTATCCCATGGGCACCCTTCATGCTCAGCCCCCCCACATAAACCGTGGGTTTCTCGTTATCGGGAATATCCTTGGTGCGATCATCCAGATCCTTGTAACACCCCTTCAGAAAATCAACAACTTCCTGTGCCTTCTTCTCCTCGCCGGTCACCTTGCCGATCAATTGCAGGGAATCCATTATCTCCTGGCTGAAGGTGGAATCCGTCCCGTAATCCAGTGCCAGCACGGGTACTCCGGTCTGGTTCTGAAGATCATCAGCCTTGGCCTTGTCCAGAAAAAAACAGGAGAAGATTACATCCGGCTGAATGCTTACAAGCTTCTCTGCGTCGGGAATAGAGTCAGGCCCACCCGGCCCGATGGTGGGAAGATCCTTCAGGGAAGGATTGGCCATGAAATATCCCCTTCCCGTGAGACTGTTCTTTTCCAGTTCTTCAATCCCCACAATTTTTTCCGCTCCATTGACATAACATACCAACCTGAGCGCCCCCGGTCCAATAGCAACCACTTTCTTTGCCGGGGCAACAATTTCCACTTCCCTTCCGGCCAGATCCACTACTGTAATTGTGTCCCCACCCGTAACTTCTTCCTCCTCGGGATTACATCCAACCATCAAGCCGGATATCAACAATACCAGGGACATTGCCAGTACCAAAACCAAAAATTTACTACGCACCATTTTCCCTCCATCTTTTTGATATTGTTTGGTCTTGAACCATTCTCTGAACCTTTTGTTTATCAACCACCTCCAGCATTGCTTTTTCCTGCAATCAGTTTGCCAGAATTTTTGCTGTCTTCCCCGTCCCGTCCTACAATGGAACAACCACGGGGATGGAGTGATACTCTTCCACCGCAACAGGAACAGCATAGACCTCTTCAATATTTTCCGGAGTGATTATCTCGAACCCGCCAGCGGCAAAGATGGTCCCTTTTTTCAAGAAGATGAATTTGTTCGCAAAACGGATCGCCAGGTTCAGGTCATGCATGGTAACGAGAGCCACGATTTGCTGTTCTTTGACTACCGTTCTGATTATCCTGAGCACGTCCAGCTGGTTCTTCAAATCAAGGTTGCTGGTCGGTTCATCCAGCAGCATCACTCTGGGTTCCTGGGCCAACGCTCGCGCGATCACCACTTTCTGCAGCTCCCCCCCGCTCAATTCATCGATATAGCGAAGGGAAAAAGGCTCCAGACCCATCATCTTTATGATCCTGTTCACTATTTCAAGGTCCTGCGAGGTAACATCCCAGGTGATATGTGGTTTTCTACCAAGGATAACCGCATCAAAAACAGTGAATCGGCCACCCTCATGCCGCTGGGGCACATAGCCTATCCTTTTAGCCACTTCCCGCCGGGTCAGCTTGAACACATCATCTCTTTCGATGGTAACCATACCCCGCTGCGGAACCAGAATTTTATTGATGCACTTGATCAGGGTAGATTTCCCGACACCATTTGTACCCATTATGGCCAGGCAATCCCCTCTTTTAACCTCGAATTTGATATTTTTTAGAACCTGGTTACTCGGATAACGGAATTCAATATTGTCAACTGTTAGCATCATTTTCTTTTCATCCCCTTTGCAAGAAGATAGAGAAACAGGGGTGCCCCCATGAACGAGGTGATGGCTCCGACAGGAAGTACAATCGGTTTGATTATCGTTCGCGCAAAGGTATCTGAAACCAGAAGCAGCAGACACCCCATCAGCATGGCCCCCGGAATCAAATAACGGTGGTCGCCGCCGACGATTCTTCTCATCATGTGCGGTGCAACCAGACCAATAAATCCGATGATACCCATGAAAGCAACGGCTACCGAGGTAATCAACGAGGACAACAACATCCCTGCCAATCGGAGCCTATCTACAGCTACACCAAGTCCCTTGGCCGTCTCCTCCCCACCGTCCAGAGCGTTGTAATCCCAGCGGTGCAACATGAAGTAAATAAAAACGACGATCGAGACCAAAAATAAAATTTTTACTTCCCGCCATGATGCCCTGCCCAGATCACCGAAAGTCCAGAACACTATAGCCGCAACTTTGACATCGGTGGCAAAATACTGTATCAATGTGGTCGCCGCCGCAAAAAGTGAGCCCAGTGCCACACCGGCCAGAACCATGGCCTCCGGGCTTATCCCCACAAATCTGGTTAGCAACAGGATGACCAGCGTTGCCCCCATGGAACTGACGAAAGCAGCGATGGTAACCATGTAAGGATTGTTGATAACCACCGCATCGCTGGCCGAACTCTGTATGCTCCCCGCCCCCAGAACGACAATGGCCAACGCCGCCCCGAAAGCCGCTCCCTGGGAAATCCCCAATGTATACGGTGAAGCCAGGGGGTTCCTGAGGATATTCTGCATCACACAACCGGAAACCGCCAACCCGGCCCCGGCGATGATCGCCGCCAGAATACGGGGTAGACGGATGTTCCAGATAACGATCTGCGATGTGCCGCTACCCTTGCCCAGCAAGCTCCTGACCACCTCGCCCACGGTAAGATCGGCGGATCCGGCATTTATGGCGTATATGGCCATAACGATGGTCAGCAAGACCAGGGCAATGATAATTGCCATTTTCCGCCCCGTATATTCCACATATTGACTCGGCAGATTATCTTCCTGAACATTCCTCTGAATCGTCGATATTTCTCTCGGTCCCTTCTTCGGGTAATTTACTTGATCCTGATTCAATATCTGACCGTTGTTTTTGTTGCAAATATTTCCCCGTTTATTCATATCTACAATTGGACGATCCAACCATAGCCTACTTGCCCACGCTCCGGTCAGCCCAACCTGTCGTGGCTTCGGGAATGCTGTCCAGTTTGCCGGAATATGGCTTGACATCTATCAAAGGGGTACCATCTATGGCTTCTACCCCCCGGACATGCAGGACATTGCCTTCCCGTTGCAATAAATCGGCCACGCAAAAAGCGATGGGGTTGGGGCGGGATGGTGAACGGCAGGCAAAAACACCCCTTGGCTCCTCGCCGAAGGGTGTCCTGGTCTGCAGCACGTCTCTCGAGGCCAGGTGAAACCAGTAGAGAACAATCAAGTGTGAAGATCTTTCAACATCTTTGAGCCCCTCGGCATATTCCGGAAAAATCTCCAGTTTGACCTGGAGATCGGAAAGCCGCCCTTGACGGGGAGCATCCGCAGGTACACGATAGGGGCTATGAATGGTTCCGATAGGTAACAAATTCAACGTCCGCCACCTCGCTTTCCCGTATTATTAAATTTATTTTCGTGTTACCACAAAACCTTAAAAAACACCGGGGAGGGTTTCCCAGGTCTTTGTTGCAAAAAGCCATTGTCCTTGACTGTTTCACGTACCGTCTATGCCATCCAGCCACGAGAATATTTATCAGAGCAGGGGATACATGCCGGTTTGCCATCTTTTATACGCGCTCTGGGCTCCATGACTTTCTCCCCACACTGGGAACAGATCACCGAAGAAAAAATACGCGCCTTTTCCGGTGGATTGAAATCTTTCAATTCCTCCACCCGGCAGACCTCTGAAACGGGGCATGACAGGATACGTTCCTGTTTTTCTTTTGTTTTATCACGAAATAATTTTTTTTCTTTCTCATTTGCTTCCCCGCCGAATACTTTCTTGCGGAGAAGATCCATTTCCTCATCCTCTTCTTCTTGCTGATCATCGAAAATGATGCGAATCGCCTTGCCGCTCTTGCGCAATACAAATGTATATACCGGCTTGCCGAAATCATGAAAGATAAGGTTGCCTTTTCCCAGGGTGCATCCGGTGATAAACTGTATGGCATCCACCGCGCAGCTGTCATTCTCAACGATAGCCAGTATTTCCTCGTCAATGTCGCGGTCAGCCTCCAGGTTTTTCAGGGCAGCCTCCGCAACCTTGAAACCCCACGCCAGCCCTATACATTCATGCCCATGGAAAGCAACCGCTTTTTCCCACAGAGCCCGATCATATGCCATTTGATTACCCTCCTCCCGTGTTACCAAGTTTAATTTCGTGTTACTTTCATTATACAATATTCTTTGTTATTGTTGAATATCCTGCCAGAATAAAAATTATTTTTTTAATTGACGGAATTTGTCGATTTCAATTCTTGAAAAACTGCATGGCTACAACTGTTTATTTTTTTTCCGTGGATTCTTGTTGTGGAGGATCAACCGGGTTTGCAGTATTGGTGCCGCCATTTTCTGCTTCAGCGAGGATTTTCCGTACCACGGTTCGGTTTATTCTCTCTCTATTCAAACCCATCGGCGTCTCTGTCAGGCCAGAGAAGCCTTGCCTCGAGGCTTTTTTCCTATCTTCGTGCAGGATCGCCCGCAGAACGTTCCTGCAAATCCGGCGCGATAGCTTCCGGGGGTCTTTCCCCTGCCTGACTTCTCCCTCAAAATATATTCTCAATCGGGGATCTGCGATCAGTATTTCAATCTCGTCTTCATCCAGCAAGTATTTAACATGGAATCTTTCACGGCAAGTTTCCGGCAATTCGGGGATCATCTTTTTCATTTTTTTGATCCACTCTTTTTCAAGGTGGATAGGCGGGAGATCGGGGTCGGGAATAGAAAAATAGTTGGGATGGGCAGCTGCCCTTTCCAGGAGGCGGGTTTTGCCTGCCGCCTCATCCCAAGAATATGTTTCCACAATTCCTTCCCCTTCCGTTCCGCCCCTGTCGCAAGCCCGGTGCTGCAATTCATATGCAAGCGCTTTCCCCACGTGGTCGATAGAGGTGATGTTTTTGATTTTCAGCACTTCACCCTGCCGACCGCCGATATCGGGTTTTGAAAAGATGTCTATATCATAAAATAAAGATCCTTTTTCACCGATGCTGCCCGATACGCCGATATAGGTCAGCAATAACCGTATTTCTTCCAGGTAAAGCTGTGCTTCCCCGGGCGTGAAGAGGTCGGGATCGGATACAATCTTGATCATGGCAACTCCCGCCCGGTTGAAATCGATTCCTCCCGCACAGCCGCTCCCGGGCATCCGTTCATGGACTGTTTCTGCCGGGGCTTCTTCGAGTTCAACCCGTGCTATCCTTGCCATCCCCTTCCCCCGGAAAGATTTCATTTTCAAATAGCCGTTCGAACCCAGGGGAGAAAAATGCTGGCAGATCAGGTACCCCCTGGGCAAAAGGGGGTTGGCGTAGTGTTTGCGGTCAAAACAGAGGTGTCCGGCCGGTGAGCAGTTCAGGGTTAAAGCGGTGACAACAGCGAGTTCCAGGGCCCGCCCATTCAGCACGGGCAAGCTACCGGGCAACCCAAGACAAACCGGGCAGCAACGACTATTTGGCGGAGCAGCTTCGGAAGATGCACTGCAGGAACAGAAAAGTTTGGTGCGGGTTTTTATCCGGGCATGAACCGTGAGCCTGGTCATAGTTTCATGTTCTTTCAAGGTCTTTTTTCTCCTCCCGCCGAAGTTATTTTGGTTCAGGCGGCGTCAACGGTGGATACAATTTTTCCACGGCCGTGGCAACCTGGAAAAGAAGCTCCTCTTTCATGGGCGGAGCCGTGAACTGCATGCCCACCGGCAGATTGCCTTCGGAGAGGCCGGCAAATACCGATACAGCCGGAAACCCGGCCAGGGACGCCATGATCGTGCATATGTCCGAAGCATACATCTGCAAGGGGTCATGAACCTTCTCTCCTATTTTGAATGCCGTGGTTGGTGCCGTGGGCTCCAGTAACAGATCGCAGTGCCTGAAAGCACACCGCATTTCATCCCTTATCAATGCCCGAACTTTGAGTGCTGCCGAGTAGAAGTTCTCTTTCTGTTCGTTCCGGAGAAGGTATGTTCCGAGAATGATCCGGCGCTTGACTTCCATTCCCGGGCCTTTGTAGCCTGAAGAGGGTACCCCTTTGCTGAAATGGCTGCCGTTCCCGGAATCAATTCCGTAACGCAAAACATGATGTCCCAGGTTTGAAGATGCTTCCACCGTGTTGATCAGATAGTATACTGCCAGGGCATAATCAGCATGGGAAAATGATACCTCCGTTATCTCTGCCCCCAGGTCCTGCAGATATGTTGCTGTCTGGTCAAGCCTGCCTGCAACCTCTTCGTCGAAATAAGCATCCTTCTGGCCCCTGATTACCCCCACGGTCATATCGGAGATTTTTTTCTCGATTGTTCCCGGTCGACAGCCCCCCGCCGTGTGGTAAACAAGAGTGGTGGAATCGTGGGGATCATATCCGGCCAGGAGATGAAAAAGAGCCGCCCCGTCTGCAACATTCGCACCGAGAATGCCAACCTGATCCATGGATGAAGATAGGGGTAGAAGGCCATAACGCGAGATGCACCCGTACGTGGGACGTAGCCCGAAAAGACCACAGAAGGCGGCCGGCTGGCGCACGGAACCTCCCGTGTCCGATCCCAGGGCCAACGGTGCTTCATGAGCAGCCACCGCAGCGGCCGATCCGCCGCTGGAACCGCCGGGGGCCTTCTCCACGTCCCATGGATTGTGTGTGGGAAAGAAAGCCGAGTTCTCGGTGGATGAACCCATCGCGAATTCATCCATATTGGTCTTGCCGAGAATCGGCAATCCCGCTTCACGGAGTTTTTTTACTACCGTGGCATCATAGGGAGGGATATATTTTTTCAGTACATTGGAAGCACAGGTCGTGCTGATTCCCCGGGTGCAGATATTGTCTTTAACAGCCACGGGCACACCGGCCAGCGGGTGCAGTTCCTCCCCCGCCACTCGTCTGGAATCCACCTGACGGGCCGTTTCCAGGGCATCATCCGGGGAGAGGGAGATGAATGCCTTGATTTTCTTCTCCATTCTCTCGATGCGTACCAGGAAACTGTTGACCACATCGACAGCGGAAATTTCTTTTCTCTTCATCAGGCGGGATAGTTCCAGGGCATTGTACTCGCATAATTTCATGTTTGTCCGTTCTCCTCGATTCTTCCGCAAACAAATTGAAGCTCTCGTATCCTGCCAGGGAAAGGGCATGCAATTTCTTGAAAAATTTATTTTGGCGGATTGCATGCAGCAAATATCCACAATATTATGGCAAGTTATTTTTATTTTTTTCCGGGAGCAGAAGAACGCTTTCCAGTATTTCCTCGCAAGCAAGAGAAGGGCCGACCCTGTCATCCCTCAGCACGTCAGGGCCAATGGAAAGATGCAGGGCAGATCCGGTTGTTGCGACATCGAGCTGGCGCAATTTGACCATGATGTCGAGCATCAAATTCAACTGCCCCAGAAGATATTTTTCTTCTTTGTGACTCAGTTCAAGACGCACGCATGCTGCCAGTTCCTTGATCGTGGCAAGTGTACCTTTCATGCAAAACGCCCCTTCCCTTCCGGCCCATCTTCCCTGATCCGGCTTGAAGCAAACCTGATCCCGGCAATCATGAGGATATTTCAGCTATTGCAAACTCCTTCATCACCGGCAAGTTCCTTCAGTGACCCGGCAATACCCGGGCCACCATTGCCCGGATGGTACTTCCATCATGAAATGTAGAATACTCTTTGTTAAGAAATGCGGTCCTTCTGCCACCCATGATCGGGCAAAGATACACCCGCACTTCTGCCAATCTGTGCAGATTGAAATTACCATCCGTTTTTTGGCGATAGGAAAATAGGTCGATGTAATTCTATTTTTCTGTTTCCAGCAAAAGTTTTTCCAGTTCCAGGGGCTCGATACAGGTGCCGTCCTTGCGATAGGCCCTCATGCATCCCCCCGATATTTCATCGATCAAGGTGATCTGCCTGTCTTTACCCACCCTGCCGAACTCAAGCTTGATGTCATACAATTCGGCATCTTTCCGGGCAAGTTCTTCCTTGATGATGCCGGCAATTTCCCTGGTCATCTCTTTCAATGTTCGGTATTCATCCGGGGAGAGTATTCCCAACATCTCCAGAGCATCGGCGCTGATCGGCGGATCGCCGCGTTTGTCATCCTTGAGGGTGATTTCCACAAAAGCATCGAGGGGCTCTCCTTCCTCGACATACAGACCGTAGCGGCGCAAAAAACTGCCCACGGCCCTGTAACGGCAAATCACCTCGATCCCTTTGCCGAAAATTTCCGCGGGTTTGACGATCATCGATGCCTTTTCTATATCGGCATCGATATAATGAGTCGGTATTCCCCTCTCTTCCAGAATCTCAAAAAACAACTTGCTAATTCCCAGGCCGGCCCTGCCGGCTCCCTCCACCGATAAACCGATGGTGTTTGCACCCGGATCAAACTTGCCGTCTGTTCCGGTCAGGTCATCTTTGAATTTAAGCAGATAATTTCCGTCTTTCAGAACATAGATATCCTTGGTCTTGCCCGTCAATAGTAGTTTCATCGTTTTTCCCCCATACAGTCATGTCAAAAAGATTATATATTATAAGATTTGTAGAAACAACAAGCCCGGCACAGGTTCAAACCGATTATCAAAAAATGACTGCGAAGTTCCCCTTGCCGTGAATCGCAGACAAATTCAATCCATTCTTTCTACCTGTTCATTGCCGGTCAGGGCCATGTCTTGTCAAAGACAATATTCAGGGATTTTGGCATGGATCAGCATTATCCCCCTGCGCCATTTCCCCGTGAATAATTGAACAGGAATGGAAATATAAATCTAGTAAGGAACCGAGCCATCTTTCCATATATTTTTGGATACTTATTACATTTGACAGACATTGCAGAATTGTGCTATTATTTTCACGATTCTATGATTATACATATTTCCGGCCTTTCAAAATTGTCTTGAAAAACAAAAGCTTGGATCAGGGAGGGGATATCATGACTCAGTTCAAGGAAAACAACATCGCTGCCGTCTTTCAAAACAAAGCAGCCAGGTACAGGGAAAAGGCTTACGCCATGTACAGAAAAGGAGGGGAAGGAGGGCCTTACACCGACATTTCATGGAGCGAAATGAATGAAATGGTCAAAGGGCTTTCTTACTACCTTCTTTCCCGGGGTGTAGAAAAGGGCGACCGGATCGCGATATTTTCCGATAATCGTTACGAATGGCACGTAGCCGCTCTGGCCATAAATTCAATTGGGGCAGTCGATGTGCCTATCTATGCCACCAATTCAACCGAAGAAGCAGAATTTATACTGGCCGATTCCAGTGCAACAATTTGCCTCTGCGGTAGCGTAGACCAGCTGGAACGTGTTCTGAAAGTCAGGGACAATCTGACCGATTTGAAGGAATACATCGTCTTCGATGATTATAGCGGCGGCGCAGAAGGGGTCAAAACCTTTACCCAGTCCCTGGCCGAGGGAAAAGCCAATCCAGCAGAGGATGAGTTTGTGAATCGATTGAATTCCATCCAATCCGATGATCTTTCAACCCTGCTTTACACTTCCGGAACAACAGGAGATCCCAAAGGTGTCATGCTGACTCACAATAACCTGTATTCCAATGTCGAAAACACCCTCCATGACATGGTCGACAAAAAGACGGGGAAACCCCTGCTCACGGAAGATGATCTTTTTCTTTCGTTCCTGCCTCTGTCCCATTCACTGGAAAGGACAGCGGGATTCCATGGCGCCCTTACCAGGGGAGCCAAAACAGCCTTTGCCGTCAACATCAACACATTGCTGGATGATTTTGTTGAAGTCAGGCCTACCATCATCATCAGCGTGCCGCGCATATACGAGAAGGTACATGCCGGAATCCTGGCCAATATAGCCGGGTCCTCGGCCCTGAAAAAAGTTTTCTTCAACTTTGCCACCAAACAGGCCCGGCTCAATATTGACAAGGTCTGCAAAGACCAGGAAATCAACAGTTTCAAGTACAAACTTGCTGATAAACTTGTTTTTTCCACCCTGAAAGAAACTTTGGGAATGGACCGTCTCAGGTTTGCAATATCTGGCGGGGCGCCTCTCTCCCAGGATGATTGTGAATTCTTTGTCGGCATGGGCTTCAAAATCCTGGAAGGTTTCGGGTTGACGGAAACATCCCCCATCACCCATTTCAATCGTCCGTGGCATATGAAACCTGGCACCGTGGGCTTGCCTATCAAAAATACCGAAGCCAGAATATCGGCCGACGGTGAGCTTCTGATCAAAGGGCCCCAGGTTATGGCCGGATATTACAAAAATAAGGAAGCAACAGAAGAAGTCATGACCCCGGATGGTTTTTTCAAAACGGGGGACATGGGGGAAATCGATGAAGAAGGTTTCTTGAAGATTACCGGGCGGATCAAAGACATCATCGTCACTGCCGGTGGGAAAAATATCTCCCCACAGAACATCGAGAATAGCGTCAAGGGTTCCCGTTTCGTCGAGCAGATAGCAATTATCGGTGATAGGCGCCGTTTCCTCTCGGCCCTCATCGTTCCGGCATTTCCGGAACTGGAAGCCTGGGCCAAACAACAAGGGATTTCTTTTACAGATTCCTCCGCCTTGCTTACCAATCCGCAGGTACTGGATCTGTATCGGAAAGAAATCGATGAGCACACGACTCAATTTGCCAGGGTGGAACAGATCAGGCAGTTTACACTGATCAAGGCGGAATGGTCCCAGGAAACGGGCGAACTTACCCCCACCCAGAAGATAAAGAGGAAAGTGGTCAGTGAAAAATATGCTCCCCAGATCGATGCCATGTACGATGTGGAGAATACCGGATGAGATGGTGAAAAAATGTGGGCTCCGAAGCCCATCTATAACGATTTGAATGGTGCAGCAAGGCGGCAGGTTCGGTTGAACCTGCCGCCGAAATTTTGAAATAAATATCAGCCAGGACGTTTCAACCAACAAGTTCTTTCAGTTTCATCAATTCGCAAGGCCTGTGTTTGTCCGCACATATCAGCAACCAATCCCCACCCATGCTCCGGATATCTTTTTCTATGGAGGGGGCAACCTCGATACCGTATCGATCCGTAATTATAACACCGAGATCCTGTAAACCGGGATGAAAATCTCCATACTGACCATGCTCCGGAAACAATTGCTCGATGATGCCGGAATATAATTCATTTTCATCGGCATATTTTTCATAGTAATTCCTGACAGTCGCAAGAATATCGTTCTCCTTGACCATGGAATTGGGGTGAATGATCTCGTTGTTGGAATTGTTGAGAAAAAACGTGGCATAGTTCTTTTTCCTGGTTCCAATCCGGCCGACGATGTCCCTTATTATTTCCGCTGTCAAATCAAGATCCACCAGATTGGAAAGTTTGAAATAAAAAATACCACTGCGGAAACTCCGACATTCCCCACCTTCTCCCCCCGACAACGCAATATTTTCCGCGGAATCTTCATCCTTCCCTTTCAGGGATAAAATTAACCGCTCCAGATTCTCCTTCCAGGATGATAATCTTGACTCTTGCATTTTACATGCCAGTCCTTTCTTTATTTGATTTGAAATATTAAAATATCGGTGATAATTCAAAGCTGTAGAGTTTCGGTAAACCTGGGTGACAGAAATTGTGATAATTTGATTTTACCTGAAAAAGTCGTAAATTGGAAGACTTCCAGGAATGATCACTGACAACATGTTTTCATGAAAGAATTGAATTGGAAGGTATTTTGAGTGTAAATTTGTGAAATATCCTGTTTTTGCCTATTTATCAGAATCCATATTCCGGTCGGGCTTTACAAAATCATCTGGCAGACATTCGGCCAGATTTTTCCTGCAAATGGGACAACTGATACTTCTCCTGTGGAAATCATCAAGGCTGATGAATAAACGTCCGTCATAAAACAAGTAATGCCCGCAATAACATCTAACATAATACTCATACAAGATAATCAATTCCTTCCGACTGTCAATTTGCATATACAGATCTTCACCAAACAACAGCAATGCCAGACGACCCGATGTTAGCCGGAATAATTTGATGTTTGCCGAGTCTCTATCCAAGAGGATGATTTTCAATTATGTCGATGCCCGATCATTATCCCTTTTCTAGTTGTTGCGGTACAATTGAAACTTGTAAAATTACTTTCAGGTTTCATTATTATACTATTAAAAGTTTATTTTTGTCCAGACCTTCCAAATTTTTTTTGTCAAAGTAAAGCAGTACCCCGGAATAATTTCCTCCCGAGCTACCCTTGCATGCCAAACAATGATATAAATAACATAGAGGGAGTATCGGTTTTTTGTGAGGCAGTAGCATCACCTGTTGCTTTTCACTGCGCGGATAATTTCAGGTTGACTCTTTTTTGAAATGTAACATATATTTTCATGAGATGATTTTGAGGGGGGATTGAAATGCCGGGCACAGACATGATTTTGGCCATACTCGTTACGGCAGCCGTCGTAATTGCATTGTTTGTAGCCAGGGATTTGTTTTCAAAAAAGAGAATGATCGGAAGGGGTTCGGCCGATGATCTGCTTGGTATATCTGAACGTATTTCTTTTGATGCCCAGCAGTTGATCTGGCTTATCAACGCTTACAATCTCCAGATCGCAACCCTGGTAAATATCGTGGACAACGTGGCTGTGTCTTCTGAAGGAAATGCCGCCAAAATAGAGGAAATTTCCGCGGGTATTCAACAGCTATCTTCACTTTCCCGTGACATATCCAAACGGACCGGGCGTATCAAGACAGTATTTGAAGATATTCTGGCCGGATCTCTGGAAAACCGAGGATGGATAGATAAATCTGGAAAAACACTCCTGGACATCTCGGAAACGATAAAAGAATCGGCCAAGGCCATGGATGATCTGGAAAATGTAGTGGGAAAAGTCAATGATTTGCTAGGAAACATTCAGAACGTCACCGAAGAAATCAATCTTCTGGCTCTCAATGCGTCAATCGAAGCTGCAAGGGCCGGTGAATACGGATTGGGATTTACCGTCGTGGCCGATGAAGTCAAAAAGCTATCCGAAAAAACTGACAGGATGACACAGGAAGTACAGTATACAATCGGTGAAGTCAACGATCAACTGCGCATAACCGGCGATACCATCGACACCGGTGTGGAAAAGATATCCGTGGTAGAAAACATTTCCCGCAAGTCGGTCCAATCATTTGACAAGACCGTCCAACAATTGCAAGAAGTCAAAGATTTTATCTGTGAACTGGCCACCAATACAGAAGACCAGGTTGAAGTTACCCAGAACAGTGCCGGGGCTATACAGTCCATATCGGATGAATCCACGGAGGTCTCCAATAACATCTATGATATGAGCAAAATATTCGGCGAACAACGCAAGGATAGCGAAAAAATACTCGATTACTCCAAAAATTTGAACAAGGTCGGTTATGATTTGCATACAACTTCTGTCCTCCACAAGAAACGAAATGTACTGATCTTCGGGGTAAACCCATTCACCGTACCCGAGAATATCAGGGAACAGTATCTGCCGATTATCGATGAGATCGGCAGACTGGTGGGGCGAAAAACGAGGACGGTGATTGTTCCGGATTACGAGGCTCTGACCAACTACATCAAGGACGGATTGATCGATCTGGGCTGGTTTTCCCCCAAAGCTTACGTGAATGCCAAAAAAGAAATCAATCTACAGCCCCTTATAACACCGATCAAAAACGGGAGTGCATTCTACAAAGGCCAGATTATTACCAGTAGAGATACAAACTATTACAAGCTTTCCGATTTGAAAGGGAGCAGTTTCTGTTTTGTGGATCCTCTCTCCACGTCCGGTTACATTTATCCCTTGCAACTGTTAAAAAATGCAGGATTGAACATCGACAAAGATTTCAAAAGCATCGCCTTCCTGGGCAATCATGACAATGTTATCAATGCGGTTATAGACAGAAGAATTGATGCCGGCGCTACCTTCACTGAAGCGATCAACATGGCCGGTAAAGTCGGTGTGAAGGTAGATCAACTGAGGGTTATAGCTGAAACGGAACCCATCCCCAACGATGCCATATCGGCCAGCCCCAACCTTTCCCTGCTACTTTCCCAAAAGATCAAAAAAGAATTCCTGTCCATCGATAAAAATGAAAACGTCAAGAAGGTTATGAAAGAGGCAGGGATAGATGGTTTCCAGGAGGCGCTGGACTCGTCCTACGATGTGGTCCGGAAACAGCAGTAGCCCGGTAAAATCATGATCCAACCGGAGGGATAAAAAAGAGGAGATTGAAAAATCTATCTCCTCTTTACATTTGCCCTGTACGGCCTTGAAATAAAAACTGCTTCTAGGCAACTTCCTCGTCTTTCATTTTCAGGTAATTCAGGCAGATATGCAATACTTGCTGCAACACTTTGGGGTCCACCTTGTCAGGTGTATCACGAACAGTATGATAGTGGTTGAAATACCCCTTTCCCTCGATGACCTTGCCCAGATCCAGGCCAATAATACATGATGTCTCGATCCCCGCGCGGGCAAAAGCAGCCGAATCACTTGATCCGCCGCCCAGGGGCATGCCCATCGTTTTTACTTTGTAGCCCAATTTATGGGCAACTTTTTTCAGATCATCAACCACCCTTTTTGACAACTTCACCGTCCCGTTGAGGTCCGAGGTCATGAAAAACAGATCATCTTCCTCCACGAGGGTTTCCACGTTGATGAGAATGGTATTCTCGGCTTTCAATCTGTCGTGGTGGGCTTTGACGTAAGCCATCGCTCCCCGCAGGAAAGCTTCTTCTGCGCCAAAAGCCATCGTTACAACCCGGGTATGTTTGGGGAAAAATCCTCCTTTTTCTTTCAAGTTGTTGAGAGCGCGCCCCACCCCGAGGGCCACGGAAACACCAGAAAGATTATCCGCGCAGCCGGGAGTTTCTATCCAGGTCGTGAAGAAAAAAAACAGAATGGCAAGGGGGACCAGGCAGATGATTACTATCCAGATTATATGAAAAACTTCGTTGACTATCCCCGGCACCTCGAACAAAATACTGTAATTGTTCATTACAACCAGGATACCATTGGCGATACTTGTAAGCCCAAAAACCAGAAAGGTAACCAGTACCAGAAATACCAGAACGGTGTAGGCTCTACCCCCCCACCACTTGATCAGGTTGAATTGAAATGCCGAATCTATATGCCCGGCAAAAATGATCGTTTGTTTGGCTTCACCGGAAGGGTTTATGACCCCATATGTATTGCAAGATGTTTTTTGTGGGTAGAAAGGATCGATAATCTGTTTGTAAAAAACAAACTGGCCGATAACGATAAAAAAGTTGAAGATCATGATCAGGGCGCTGATTATCGGTTCGATTTTGAAAAGTGCCAGGGCTACCAGGAAAAGGGGTATGACAAATTTGATCCATCCCAGTGCCGCCTTGGGAGCCAGTTGAAAATCCTCGATCTTTACCTCATGTGCAAATTCTTTCATGGCGTCTGCGGCCATCTCTGCACCCTTCCGTTCTCCCGGTGAACCCGGAGAACGGGTAAAGGAACCTACCCTGCTCACAAAATCATGCATGTATTTCCCATCTTCATCTGTAACTTTTATCGACATGAAGACCACACCTCCCGGGAATATTTTCTATTATTCGTTACAATATTTATTCCACATCGATGAATTAATTCCTCCAAATGCATGTTTGGAAAGCCGGTCTCTCCTGACTTTCGTGAAGGGGGTTTTACGTTGTCATTCGAAGCTGGCATGCTTTCAAAAATACACAAACGTTCCGCTTCCTCGCCTTCATCGGCCATGGCAGCCATTCGCTCCGTGTCGCTTACGCCAACATGTCCGTACGGGGAAAAGCCAGGAACCAGTTTATGGCGATGGCAAGGTCTGATCGAGGAGGGGATTCTTCGGTCGCGGCAAAAAACGCCGCTCCCTCAAAATGACAGGTAGTGCGCTTTTACTCGGTAAGCTTGGGAATGCTTTTTCGTTATCATTGCTATGGAAGTAAATGAACTCCGGCAGAAATATGCACCCGGAAGAAATAATTTCCGTTTATCGTGGTGCGGGTAACGCATGGAAATTCAGAGCAAGCGGTGTTTCGTTGGAAAGCTATCATTTTTCAAGGGAAAATTGACAGTGCATTGTTTTTCCTTGCAAGAAACAATCGGGAAGAAGGATATCAAATGCATAAAATCGAATATTAGATCAATTGAAAAATATAATGAGGAAATTGGATCAAATGCCACCTACCAACAAACAGAAGCAACCTTACCCTGCCAACCCCGGAAATGATGAGGCCGGCCCCGGCAAGTTCAAACCCGATCTGGACAGTGGAATCAGAATTGGCAAAAAGGTATTTGTCTCCTCGATGGTCATACTGTTAACATTGATGCTTGTGGCCGGGATCCTCACATACGTGATCCCGAGCGGGTCATATGACAGAACTATCCAGGATGGCCGTGAAATCATCGTGGCCGATTCTTTCAAATTCATGGAGAGGCCGGATTATTCTCCCTGGAGATGGCTGATCGCCCCCATCGAAGTTATCGGCAGTGAGGATTCATTGATGATCCTGGGTATCATCCTCTTCATAATTATCATCGGTGGCGCCTTTTCGGTCATGGATCGTGCCGGGGTGATGAAGGCCGTGATCAACAGAACCGTGGGCAGATTCGGCCAGCGCAGGTATCTACTCATGGCCTTGATTGTATTTTTCCTTATGTCTCTCGGTGCATTTTTGGGTATTTTCGAGGAAGTTATACCGCTGGTCCCCATCATCGTGGCCCTCTCTTACAGGCTTGGCTGGGACTCCCTGACCGGGCTGGGGATGAGTCTGATGGCCTCGGCGTTCGGCTTTTCAGCGGCGGTCTCCAACCCCTTCACGGTAGGTATTGCGCAACGATTGGCCGGATTGCCCGCTTTCTCGGGTTTTGCTTTCCGCATCATTGTCTTTCTTGTTATCTATGTTATCCTGGTTACTTTCCTGTACAGACACATACGCAAGATTGAAAAGGACCCCCGTTCTTCTCCGGTATATCGGGAGGATCTGGCCGAAAAAGAAAAATACAGCGGTGTTGAGGAGGCTCTGTCCCCGGAAGAACAGATCAGGATGAGCAAGGCTATCAGGTTTTTCGCATTCATGATTTTGCTGTTGCTGGCCATGCTCGTGGTTTCTTCATTTGTTCCCCTGGTAGCGGATCTTTCCTTTCCCCTTATCGCCCTGTTGTTCCTGATCGGGGGATTGGGAGCATCGGTCATTGCAGGAATAAAATTTAAAGAGATATTGCTTACCTTCGGATGGGGTATCGCCAAGATCTCACCGGGAATCATCCTCATTCTCATGGCTGTAAGCGTAAAATTCATCATTACCCAGGGCGGGATCATGGATTCCATCCTTTACTACGCCTCGGAAGGAATTTCAAGAAGCACCCCTTATCAGGCGGTGATCATGATCTACGGGCTGGTTCTGGCCCTGAATTTCTTCATTGCTTCGGGATCGGCCAAAGCTTTCCTGGTCATGCCCATCATCGCCCCCCTGGCCGACCTGATGAACGTAACCCGGCAGACCTCCGTCCTGGCTTTTGTCTTCGGCGACGGTTTCAGCAACGTCATCTATCCCAGCAACCCCGGCCTGCTCATTGTCCTGGGTTTGACGGTGGTGAGCTACGTGAGGTGGTTCAAATGGTCTGTCGGCCTGCAACTTCTGATCCTTGCCGTAACCTCTTCCCTGCTTCTTCTTGCCGTGAAGATCGGGCTGGGACCTTTCTAGAACCAGTGCGGCTTTCCTCAACAACTGCATTCTTTACCCCGGGGACGACTTTTCTGGCAAAGCCCATCCACAACCGGGGGGATTTGCAAGACAAGGGGCCTTTTTTCAAGCCGTAGCCGTCTTCTTCTTTCGCCGATGCCGACGAATGAGCAATATCGCCGTTACCAACAATACAATGGCAAGGAGGGGCCATAACAGCAAGGGAATTGTCCATACCGTATTGATTCTTTCTGCGGTGTCCTCGTAATAAGAAGATATACCGGGTATCCCATCCTCGCCGATCGGTTGTATGGCAGCATATTCCACCAATGCTTGCCAGGCTTTCAGTTCATTTCCCTGATCGTCATGGATGATGGCTTCCTTGGAAATGTCACCATCCGGAGTCATGTATGACAAGGGATTCCCATCCTCGTCTCTGGGAACGATTCTGGCCTTCGGCAACAGGTGGACAACTTTATCCACGGTGGGCAGATGATACAGGATGTAGGATTCTGTAACCACCCTGTAAAGTTTTTCGTCTCCCCATTCAATCGGCAAGTAATCCACGTCATCCATACTCTGCCGCCCGTTCCCGGTGAATCTATCGGCTCCTGTCACCGCCCTGAAAGTGGGTACAGGCGTGCGATCCCCCAGAAAATCCACCACTTTGAACGGCAAGTCGAGAAGGACAACACGGCGGGGATCATAATCAAGCCTTAAACCTGATATCTGGGGATATTCATCCTTTCCCCTGAGCTCGGGAAGGAAAAAGAATATTTCCAGAATACGACGTACTTCTTCTCCAGTGAGAAAAAAAGAAACCAGCGGATGGCCGGGTTTCAGATCCTGTCCCGTGCCCATGAGGGGTATATCGGCAATATCCCTGAAAGTTATAGCCCCGGGACCCAGTTCTCCCCAGCACATCCCGGATGGAACCAGGGCGAAGTCCACCTTCTCTCCAATCTTCTGACCGGCAATGATCCTGTAAGCATCGGCAGCAAAGTTACCCAAGGGCATCTCCTGCATCTTCATGCTTTTCAATGGGAATTGTGCATGAGCGACAACATCATCTGCCCCTCTGTATTTCCCACCGGTAAGTTGCCTTACACCGCGGTCCAGTTTGTCTTCAAAATCAACCACCAGGGCTGCGATGGTAGTATCTTCCTCTGCAGAATCATCCAATGGAATTTGATAGGGTAGCCCGGACTCCTCGTTCCTGAGCCGCAACTTGCCGCTATCAGGATCATATGCCAATTCAATCATGCAGAGGTGTTCCAGAAATGAAGATGTCTGCATGATGATGGTCCCGTTTTCCATCAGCGGTTTTTCTTCGGCCCGATGCTCATGTGCCGCCAGAATGATATCGATACCGGAAACATCACGCGCCAGATCCCTGTTGCTTCCCGTATTGGCATGGGACAGAGCAATGATGATGTCCGCGCCTTCCTTCTGCAAAATGTTTATCGCTTCGCGGGCAGCCTCATGGGGATCGGAAAAAGTAACCGGCCCATTCTTGAATATGTACGGAGGAAGTGTATCCCTGCCGATAATGCCAAAAAAACCAACGGACAACCCGTTATCCAGTTTCTTCAAATATGTACGCTCAAAGAGCCCGGGTTCGTTCAAGGGGTGATTGTCCGGCGGAACGATGTTTGTTCCCAGCAACGTGGTTACGGCATTCTTCTCCGGGTATCCGGCATTTTTCAACAACTTCGCCAGCCCGAGGTGGCCGGGGTCAAATTCATGGTTGCCAAATGTAACCACATCGTAGCCGATTTCCTGCATGATCGTCAGCTCGGGGGCGAAACCCATGAAATTAAGCCAGGTATTCATGATCGGGCTGACAAAGTCCCCCCCATCGGTCAACAAAACCGGTTCCCCCAGAGCCTCCTTGCGGGCTCTGATCTCATTGGCCACCCCGGCCATACGGGGGAAACCTTGTATGCGGGCGTGGATATCGCCAGTATGCAGTATAGTCAGATATTTTTCTGTCCCCTCCGGATTCTTGTCCCCGTCGGCCGATCCCCCCTCGTCGGTCAGCGTGACCGCCAAAACTGTTCCCGTCACCGGGAATATCATCAAGGAAGACAACAACAATGCAACAACGGCAACAATCAAATTTTTGCCCATTTCCAATCCCCTTCTCCCCTTGAAATTGATCGTATATTGATTTTGATTTTGGGGTCTCTTTGATTATTACATTCTGTCAATATTATGAATATCCTCCATATTCCATTTTGATGCCATACCCGGGCTTTGATGATGCATTATTCACGGGAAAAAGGCAATCGCTGCTGTTGGAGAAAATAGCGTCGCGGAGCTCCCTTGCCCCATGGCAGCGCTCAAGTTTCCCTGGCCGCCCGCGGCTCCCTTTTTCAAGTGGTATCCGGGGAGGGTATTCTTCGGTAGCCCTGAAACGCAGGGCGACCTTTGAATGACAGGTAGGCCACTTTTTTACTCCCGTTGGTAGGAGGGCTTTTACGTTGTCATTCGGAGCAAGCGGTGTTCAGCACTACGCAGGCGTTCTGTTCCCGGGTAAAATTGATTGCAAGAACGCTGGCCCGGGTTCAAAAAATGATTGTAATGTCATGGTAAATAGAGGATAATAGGAATAAAATGAGGGGGTGCTGATATGCATTCTAAAATCAAACAGGATCCTTATCGGTCCGAAAGAAAGAAGGAAGCAAAATCAGGATACAAGCTTCTCATTGTTTTGATATTGATCGCAGTTGTAATATTGGGCCATGTCAGGCTCGATATTCCCGTGGAAACTTTGGCACAGGAATACGCCAACGAACAGTCCCGCTTTCTGGAAGTTGATGGGCTCGATGTTCATTATCGAGACGAAGGCGAAGGCGAACCGCTGGTATTGCTTCATGGCTGGTCGGCCTCGCTCCATACATGGGATGCCTGGGCTGAAATACTGAAAGAGGATTTCAGGGTTATAAGGTTGGATCTTCCCGCCTTCGGCCTTACGGGACCGGCCACCGATGCCGATTATTCCATTGATTACTACGTCGATTTCCTGGATCACTTCCTTGCAGCCCTGGATGTGAAGGAAAGCTACATAGCCGGTAACTCGCTGGGGGGCGGAATCACCTGGTTGTACGCCGCCAAACATCCTGAAAAAGTAAAAAAAATAATTTTGCTGGACGCTGCCGGGTACAAGATGGAGATGCCTTCAATAACCAGGCTGGCCGCACCGGAATTTGTCCGCTCTGCTATCAAGTATATAACTCCCCGCTATGCCATCCGTTTTCTGGTCGGACAGGTTTACGGGGAAAAAGAAAAAATAACCAACGAGACGGTCAAGCGCTATCACCGCTTGTTGTTGAGGGAAGGAAATCGGGAAGTTCTTTTCGGGGTTCTGGACAGGATCCAGGATCGTTCAAACGAGGAAGTGGCACAATTGCTGGGCAGCGTCGAGATTCCTGCCCTGATCATGTGGGGCGAGAAAGATGCCTGGATTGCTCCGGAACTGGCAGATAGATTTGAACAAGATCTTCCCGATGCCCGCCTGATAACTTACGAAAACGCCGGGCATATACCCATGGAGGAGGTTCCCGAAGACACAGCACATGATGCCAGGAGTTTCCTGCTGGAGTAGTGAACGCGAATCGCCCGAGAGGTATCGGGACAAGTGGGCACGGATTCCCGGTGTTTTATCGGGGCAGAACTCTGCGCCCACTTTTCATTCTTTTTGCTTTTTCAACATTTCTTCCATACCATACTTTTCCGTGCCACCTCTGGTAATTCCAGGCGACGGCAGGAATCGGGCCACGGGCATGAAGCCAATATTTTCGAGGAATATCCCTCAACGGTTTCGTTCGCCCAATTCCAATATCTCCGACAAGGATGCCTTGCCCCGCATGGCGGCTGCACACAGCAACCGTACCTCCCTGACTATCCACGATCATGGAACCGCCTTCGTAATGCCCTCTGTATCTCATCGGCAACCATGGAAGCGAGCATTCAACCTGGCCCACGTGAGCAGCATGAATGATAGGGGCACCTACATAAGTGGCAAATGAGCGTACAGATTCAAGCGCAGTTTCCTCATTTTTTTCTTCCCAGCGGCCTGTCACCAGTCCTGGTGCCCATGACGGAACGCTCCACCAGCAACTGCCACCGACAACGGCATCAACTTTTCCACGCAGTCTTCTTGCCGTTCGTGAACGCATGAATTCCCAGCAAAGCGCTACCCCGATATATTTTTCTTCCACCTTCATGATGCCATCATCTGTTCCACCCACGTAAAAGCAATTCTCCCACATCGTGGGGATGTCTTTGTTGTGCCTGCCGACAATCCCTTCCGGTGAAACAAGAAAGAAAGCATTGCGTACAATGCTGTCTTCATCACGCATGATGAATGATCCCCCGACGTACGCCCGATGCCGCCTGGCCACGTTGAGCAACATTTTCAGCGCCGGACTGTCCGGCCCCTGGATCGCATCAGCAATGCTTGGATTGAAGGCCATACCCGTGGTGAAAAATTCCGGAAGGAGTATCCACTTTGCACCTTTTTCACCGGCTTCATTGGCCATATTTTCGCATGCAGTCAGATTTGCCTGAAGGTCACCGATTTCGGCTTCCAATTGAATCGCGGCAACCCTTGTTTTGCCAGTCATGATCGTTGCCACCCTGATTTTATGAGTTCTCATACCCCTGCAGCATGGCAGATAAAACCGGTATGCCAGTACATCTTTCAATCTCATGCAGGTTGAAAGACGGGGGCAGCGCCCCCGTCCTGTACCAACTCCTGCCGGGAAATCGGACTCTGATCAGGAGCCGCCCTTCGGGAGGAGAAGCCCCGAATCGCAGGGGTAGGGATACTATTTATATTTCCTGGGCATCGCCCATGAGAAATTCGGCAACTACATGCTTGACTGCACCGGATTTGTACGGCTTTTTGAGCCCTTTTCCGGCAGCCGCAAACGGACTGCTGTCCTGCGGGGCGGAATCCAGGACCCGGCGGTAGATTTCCATGGCCTGGCTTCTCTGCCCAAGAATATCATGGCAACGTCCTTGCCAGAGCCAGACAAGGGCGCGGCGATAACTGCTGTTGAACGGTTTGTCAGCTTTGTAAAATAATTCCAAAGCAGCCTCGGTTCTGCCTCTTTTGAGATAAAACAGGCCCAGCATGAAAGCATATATGGGTTCCTCCGGGTGAAGCTGACAGGCCTTCTCGAGGTGATCCACAACTTTATCTTCATTCAGATCATCAAAGGCCTGGTAAGCAAGTGTATACTGGCGCAGAGCCGGGTATTCGGAACTATGGAAAAAAGCATTTCCGGGAATGGTTCCCAGATCTCCATCCTCGCCCCTCCGCAGGGCATCGATGTCAAAGCCGACGTAGGCAGAAGTGGTGTTGGCCGGGGCCGGGCCCTCGGCCACCCAGACCCTCTGTTTGTCAGGCTCTATCACGGCACTCGTGACATTGTGAACTGCCGAAACGATATTTCCCATCGGGCGTTCCATCCGGGAGATAGGATCGTAGTGGTCTCCCAACATGGCTGCCATGGTTTCAGGTGTAATTTCGCCGGCGCTGTCCTCCAACAGGTGGTTCATCCTGTGCAAGCGGGCATGGTTGTGTTCCAGCAGGCCATGCCCCGGAATATATTCCTTCTCTATCATCCGGGGATGAAGATAATTGTTGGCATAGCAGAGCCAGGGCTTGTCGGGTTCGGAGGAAATAACCTCGTAACCTTCGGCATTGGTTTCGATTATTACAGCATTGCCTTCGGCGGCACTTCCAATCACGATGGTCCAGCCAGACGTTGCCTGGCTACTGCTTATTATCTTGATGGCATCGGAAATACTTCGTGCGCAGACGGCGATCTCGTTGGTAAGAGAAATGATACTGCGTCCCCTGGTGTTGATGGATTTGCTGAAATTCTGATGGGTGGATACGGTCAGCCCCTCGGCATTGAAAGCCGTAATACCTTCAATGGGGATGCCGGCACTGGTGATCGAGGTAAAGGGTATCTCCCCCGGCCCGGGTTCGGCAACAAGGACAACGGCCTGATCTATCCATTTGTCGCCTGTAAAAAAGTCCAGATTGCGACCAAAGATCATACCCCCATCTGCCGTGGCTTTCCCCCAGGCGACAAGGCTTGAACAACCGAGCCCGTTCCCCGGTATGGGCGGCGGTGCCGGTAATCTGGCACCGAGGGTTCTGAAAAGCCAGCCCAGGCAGTAGTTGTAGGCATCGGGAGCCGCAGCGGCGCGTTTCAAATCCTCGTAGCTTACGGCGTGATCGATGCCTTCGGAATAACCTTTGAGCAACTCCCGATCACGTAGCGGAAGCCGCCGATCAATAGTACCGGGCCTTACAACCAGTTTATTGATCAAGGAAACCAGGGTGCGCTGTATTATTTTGGGCATTCCGGGAACCATGTGTGCAATCTGGATATCCCAGAAATTACGGTAGAAGTCCATGCTTCCCGCAAGAGCCTCGCGCCCCAGTTCCTGAGCATGCTGGAAAGAACGTTGATAGGGGGTACCGGACACCTTGACTACTCGAATTTTCCGCGGATTTGACATTGTCTTCAACAACCTCCCTTGCAGAATGTACAGGTAGATACTTTATCCTATATTTATATTCTGAATCACGGAAGGAATACCTTTTATTGTTGACAGATTTTTGTTACGCGCCTCACAGTTTTTGCATCAAGGTCTCGACAGCCTGCAAAGCGGGTGTGGTCGGCAGATCCAGAAAGGATTTTCCGTTGATATCGTAGTCCCTGACCATGCCATCTTCAGGAAGCCAGCCGATGACGGGAAGACTGGTGGATCTTTGAGCATTCATGACTTCTTCCTCGTTTTTGGCCCGGTTGATCAGCAGCCCTGCCTTGTGCTCACCGATAGCCCGTGCCGCAACTTTTTCAATAGTTTCGGCCACGTTCAATCCCTTGGCAGACAGGTCGGAAACCAGAAGTAAAAAATTCACATCTTCCATCACACGGCGATTTACCTGTTCAACACCGGCCTCCGCATCAATGATGGTGAAATCAAATTGTGAGGCCAGCATCTGAATGGATTCGCGCAGGAATGAATTGATCTGGCAGTAGCACCCCTCTTCCTCGGGCCTTCCTACTGCCAGGAAGGCAAGGTTTTTGTATTCCGAAAGGGACTCCAGAAGTTGAAAGTCGATGGAAGCGGCCAGATTCAATTTGTCGGCACTGTGTTCCCGGGCAGCGGCAATTATGGATTCACGCAAATCGTTTACCGTTTTCTTGACAGGCAGGGAGAGAGCCATTGATAACCCTGCACTGGGATCGGCATCGATCACCAACCCGCGTTGCTTTTCCTGCTCCACGATCAACCTGGATAGAAGTGCAGCGACGGTTGTCTTTCCCACGCCACCTTTTCCACAGATAGAAATAACCTTTTTCAACTCAGTCCCCTCTCTTTCCGCAGGCGGTCCCGTATCTCTCTCAAACCTGCCACTTCGCTGCAAACATCAATGTATTCGCAGCTATCGCAATCAAAATTCATTTCTTCGTACATCCTGATAAGCGCCTCCAGGGTATCCCGAACACGCTCGGAAGTGGATGAAAGTCCCTTGAGAGCCCCGGTCGATTCCGTTATAAAGATGACCTCGCAACCCTTGATGTTTTTGTTGCGAACTATTTTTTTTATAAGGGTGGAACCGTAGCGGACCAGGCTGAAACCTTTTTTCAAGGCATCACTGCTGACCCGGCACCAGATTTTCTGCCTGTCGGGCCTGATCCTGATCGAAATCCCTTCCGGTTTAACATCGAACACTACATCCCTGATATCCTTGTAGGTGTCGTAGTCATCTGAAAAATGTCCGTGAACCAGAACGATCTGGGCAAAAGGAAGTCTATCTGGCGCCTCCGTTTCCGTCAGATCTTGACCGACGAGAGATATCCGATTGGGCTTGACCATTTCGGCACGGGTGGTCCACATGATCAGAAATAGCGAATGATTTGCACTGCCAAGTTCCACGGCCATGTCTTCTTGCAGAACGAGAGACCTTTTCTCGGGCCAGGCCGAAAAAATGTTAAACTCATTTTCAGTGAGGACACCCCGCAAACGGGCATCGGCGAGGTAATCGGTCAGATTTTTGAACGGCTCGTCAAACAGCATCTTCTCCCTCACTCTGCCCTATAAGCGCAGCTCCATAAGCAACGGCCAGTTGTGGATCGATCGGAAAGGATTGATATTTCCCTTTGAGGCGTTCCTCCAGAACACGGATTATACTGTTTACCCGGGCCACCCCCCCCGTGACGGTAAAACTATCTACAGGGCCGACACGCATTGCCTGGGAAACTATTATTCTGGCCATGGCATCGCATACGCCAGCCAGTATGTTGGGTACGGCCTCTCCCTGGTTAACATAAGAGATGATTTCGCTTTCGGCAAAAACTGCACACTGTGTACTGACCGATATCCTCTTCGTTGCCTCGCCGATGGTGCTGTCAAGGTCATCCATATTTACCCTCAACGCAGAGCTTATCACCTCTACAAAACGCCCCGATCCCGAAGCACATTTGTCGTTGCGCATGAAGTTCAAGATATCACCATCGGGATCGGTAAGAATGGTGCTTATGTTCTGCCCCCCGATATCTATGGTCAGTTCCGTTTCGGGAAGCAGGTGCCTGCTTGCCACGGCAATACAGGCCACATCGTCTTCCATAAAATCCGCATCTTTTACCAGATCTTCCCCTTGCCCGGAACTGACGCATATATTTATATCCTTACGTGTTATATTTGCTTTCCCGGCCACCTCATCAATAATTGAATCAATTTCTCCGGCGATGTTGCCGGTCGTCTCCCTGATTGTGCTGGCGATTATTTCGCCATCTTTCATCAGAACTGCCTTGGTAAAAAGACTGCCGACGTCCATACCCAGTGTAATCATCCGGCTTTCTCCTCCCTGATTTTCCTTGCATGCAAAGCGGCCCCCAGAGCTCCCACAATTTGTGAGTCAATATTGTACGGTAACAATCGCACATTCATCATTTTTTCCAATTCCTTGCAGACAGCCGGGTTTTTGGCTACCCCGCCGGTTATGGTAATGTCCTTTTCCACTCCCACTCTGCGTACCAGGGCCATCACCCTTCCGGCCATGGTCTTGTTGATACCGGCAGCAACATCTGCCATGTCAGCCCCCCGCTGCAGATAATGATGAACTTCGGTTTCACAAAAAATACTGCACCTGTTGCTCATCTCTATGACCTCTTTTGCCTTGAATGACAATGGCCCGAGTTCCTCGATGCCGATACCCAGGGTTTTGCTCATGACTTCGAGAAAGCGTCCCGTTCCGGCGGCACACTTGTCGTTCATGACAAAATTGACCAGCTCACCTTTATCGTCCACCTTGATCACCTTGGCATCCTGGCCCCCTATATCAATGATTGTCCTCACTGAAGGCAGAATCCACTGGGCTCCTTTCCCATGGCAAGATATTTCACTGATGTTATCCCCGGCAAGGCCCTCCTTCTGGATCTGTTCCCGTCCGTACCCGGTACTCACGCACATGGCCAGGTCCTTGTAGGTCAACCCTTTTTTCTTGAGAGCTTCTTCCATTGCCGAGGAAGCGGAATCTACCGGGTTCGGTTTTACCTTTATACTATGGTAACTGTAGATAGAATTGTTGGTGATAACAACGGCCTGTGCCGTCAATGAACCGACATCTATTCCTCCAAACAACATTTTCTCACCCTCCGTATCTTTTTCGATGCTTTGATTTACCACCCCTCCACCCTACCCTCTCATCCAATCAACGTGCGACCCTCCGGCGACGGCGCTTGGACAGAACCACGTTGTTGATGAACTGCTCGATTTCCTCCTGGATGGCACCGATAGGAGTCATCGTCCTGATCCATGAGTCACCATGCAATCCGAGGGTGGGAACACCCGTTCTCTTGAGCACCTCGTTACGGGTCAAGGAAAAAACACTCCAGGTCTGCTTGCAGGAATGATGCCCGCAGTAGATACATCCATCCAATCCCCATTCGTTGACCACGTACACGATATCATCGGCCCATTTTGCGGACATGGATACTCCACCCATCTGCCTGGTCATGACATTGTTCCAGGCACTTTCTATCATACCCTCCAACATGGTTTCCTTTGATGTAAGGTCAAGCGTTTCCGGGAAAGCTAACTGAAGGGCGTCCCCCATGTTGCTTATCCTCATCTCTTCCATCCAGTCATAAAAGTTCAGAAAATCATAGTAATAGCTCAGATAGACCCACACCACCCGCGCTATTTCACCACGGGCCCTGTACTCTTCGTCAGCCAGGTTGCGCCGTGCCACCTCCACACATTTTTCGAGCACCCGGATTCCTTCGTCACGCCCCCACATGGCAAACCTTGTGGCACAAACAAACAATGAAAAAACACCCGGAACAGGGCAAGGGACCTCTTTTTTCAGTTCCCAGATGTCATCATAGAGTTCCGTGCAGCGGTTAACCTTTTCCGCCACCCGACGCACTTTTTCTTCCGTCAGTTCCTCCCCCGCCAGTTCTTCCAGATGTCTGATCATCTTGTAATAATTGTTCTTGAAAAACTCGAAACCCCTCTTGGTGTTGTCCGGTGCCTTTTCCAGCGGGATCTGGGGCAATCCCACCAGCAAGGAAACAAACTCATGCGTCTTGGCGTTAACATCACAAGTTCCCACACAGCCGGAAATAATGGCATCGGGTTTAAAATCCAAGCCGGTAAGCGTTGATCCCAGGTCGATGGTGTTGGCTGAACAGAGATGGTCGGGAAGCCCCAGCCCCATGGCATAATCCCAGTACCTTTCTCCCTGGCCTTCCAGAGTAACCACCCCCATGGTGGTCAGAACTTCCGTAGTAATGGGAACCAGGTTATCAAATGCATGGATGATCTCCGGAGGGAAATTGAAAGGGGCCAGAACAACTTTTTTCCCCTCCTCTCTGGCCCTTTTTGTTTCTTCAAGGGCCGTTCCCAGCATGCGTACGAATTCGTATGTTGCATCCTGGATGGATGGTTTGAAAAGACTTTTCAACGAATTGGCGCTATCATCCGGAATAACCCCGGCCAGCCCTTCGAGTTCCTCGGCACTTATTTTCGGTGGCAGTCTCTGCAACAGACTGAACAGAGAATAGACCCGATCATACAATCCCTTCTTTACCGCGCCCGTTTTGTTTTCCATGAAATCACCTCTCTATCCTTTCCAGGAAAGCCTGGACCCTGGTTTTTAGCCGCCCGATATCGGCGGTGGCACCATATTCCTTCTCCAGAATCAACACCGGAATGCCCTTTTTTTCCAGATCAAGGCGCAGCTTGACATTTTCTATACCGTGCAGATCACAGAATTTATTGTGAAACAGGATAGCCCCCTCGGATCGAGATTTTTCGATCATCTCCATGATGTAATTCTCACGTGCATAAAAATCGAGAAACATGCGGGGACAGAGCAGATTCAGAAGATATGTTTCAGCCAACCTTCTCAGGGGAACATCGGAAACAGCCTCCCGGCGAAAGAGACGGGTCCCGAAACAGAACGAATCGGCAACCATGATCCCCCCCAGATCCTCAAGTTCAGAAATAAGACCAATTTCATCGGTAGCAGCACCCCCCATAAAAAGGCGGGCACGGCATTCAAGCGGTTTGCGATGAGGTAGTTTTTCCATGAAATCATCGATCAACTGTTCAAATTCATCTGCCGGCAGTGATCCTTCCGCCACCGACAAAGACATCACCTCACTGCCCGGAATCTTCACCTCGCTGTTCCAGCGGCTCATGTAGATTTTGCGCATTTTGTCCGCGATTCTGTCTTGCTGTTCGATGGCTGACATGATCTCTTGCTCACCGATGGCAACGTTGAAATGATCTTGCAGCGCAACAACAAGAAGTTCCAACTCGCCGGTAAGCCACTCCAGCGAATCTTCATCTTTCTGATGCGGGACGCGCAAGTAATAAAAAAATTCCCGTGGCGATACATGCTGCCAGTTTTCGAACATGCCACGCAAATGATCGCAACCGTTGGTTTCGATGATTCCATCCAGGAATTCGTATGTGCCATCCATTCCAAGCTGCAGGCAAGCACGGCAGAAGCCACAGTTGAACCGTGAAAGATATGCATCGGCCATATCCGTCTCGCCACTTGCCAGGGCCTTGATGCGATAGGGGATGATTCCGGCTGCATCCAGAATTTCACGGGGGGTGGCCAGGCAGGTATAACCGACAATTTTCCGGCCTTCTTCCCGCGCTTTTTTTATCCGGCTATTCTCGATTACCGTTACCAACTCATGTAGAATGTCCACCAGACACTGTACCTCCTTTCACTTTTTTGCCGCTGTTTTTGCGCAACGTTCCTTTGATCAACCCGCGTACCAGTGCATACAGGGATTTCATGATTGATTTGGACAACGGCGGGTTTGCAGAAAGAGCAACGGATATCTGGTTGGAGGTGTTCAATATGGCATCCGATACCTCTTGCTGGTCGATCTGTGCCGCGAATATCGCCAGCGCTTCTTGTGAATTTTCCGTGTACATTCTGGGATTTCGGTTGTAAGCCCTCAGTATAGAATTGACCATCTTGCCCGCTTCTTCGGGCGACAATAGATCCCAGATGCTTTCTTTCTCCAGAAAGGCAACAGATTGGGCTACCATTGTCTGGGCAAGGGTTCCAAGTTCCTTCTTGTCCACCGTCCGGTAAACAGATGATAAAGTTTTTTCGATAATGTCAGGATGTGGTACAAGCACCTGATTTACAAGGCGTATAACAGCGGTAACCAGCAGTCCCGTTTCCTTGAAATCCAGGTTTTTCGTCCATTCCAGATAGATCTGTTGGTAAAAATCTTCGGGTAATTGCCCCAGCTTGGCGACCAGATAACCGGATCCCTGCATCAGCGCATTGAAAGCGGAAATCAGAACCGGAGCACCTTTCTGCAGCAGTTCCGGCCTTTCCAGTATTGCATCGGTAATAACCGGGATCATGATTTCCAGATCCTCGGACAGGGCTGTAAATGCATCCATGATCTGCGTCTCATCAATTTCTCTGACAATTTCCTGTACAAGGTTTTGAAAGACTGCCCGGAAACGTGGTTCATCCCCGCCCAGTACCGAGCTACCTTCATGCAAGCCGTTGATAAAACGTGAAAGACCATTCACCAGTTTCCCGATTTCCTTGACCTCAAGATTGTCGATCAAATTGAAAATGGCACTGGCGAGGATCTCCGGGGGGAAATCGATCTCCGCAATACCGTGAGCGATCCCTTTCAGGAGGTTATTGATGACGGGTGGCAAGGCGGTTAAAACATTGGCAAAGATGACAGGATCGGTAACGATGGTTCCTATGGCGCTTTCAATAACCGGATAATTTGTCTTTGCCCGCCGGGTCAAGGTGTCACGGATGACCCCGAAATCCATCGTCTGCATGGTTTCCTGCAATACATCGGTCGTTTTTTCCTGCCAGGCGGAGATACTTGCCTCATCCTTGCCCGCCGCCGCCCCCATCCATCTGAACAGAGACGTGATACCCGCAGCAAGGGCCTGCGGGTCTGGATGAAAACCTTCCGGAGACAATTCTTGCATTTCTTCCCGTCTCATGGAGGCAGCGTTCAAAAAATCGGCCAGCATGTACATCAAGGCATTCAGTGCCTCGAAACCACCCGTTTTTATATTTTGCCTTCTTTCCGCATCCTCCCAGATCAAAGTTTTCAACAGCGGCGCATAGGTCTCGGGAAGGGCCTTCAGCGCCTCCCTGTCAATTTTCGCCGCCATCTCGGTAACAAATTGTTGCAGCAACTCGGGCGGAACATGGTGCAATTGAATCCCTATTTCATCCAGAAAAGCAAGTAAAATATTTATGTCCTGGGGCAGTCCTCCCAGCATGCCGAATGAAAAGGCAGCGTCTTCCCAGAGAAGGGTTCTGGCCAATTCCCGTGCCGATTCCGGATCCTTTGCATCAACAGACAATGCAGCCAGATCCTTGAACATGGGCGTCCGGAGCAATTGTCTCATTATCCGGGGGCCAGCACTTATTTCACCGGTTTTTCCCGGTTTGAACCTTTTTTCTTCCATAAACATGTCTCCTCCTTTCCCTTACATCAATTTATTGTCAATTGTCCACCGCATGGCGGAAAGCTTCTACCAATGGCTTGCATACATGTTCCACAAAATCCGGGTTTTTCTTCAAGGATGCTTCGATCATCGACGAGAGCCCATCCACAAGTTTGCGAGTTTCGGAATCCTTTTTTTTGGCTTCTTTGCCCAGAAAATGTATCTGCTCGTATAGAAAAGGTTCGACCAGGTTGAATAAAAAAAATATGGCACTTTCGCCTTTTCGCCCCATCTCTCCACCTACCCGGGAAAAAAGAGCCGAAACTGATCTTTTCAGCAACCCATCAGGAAGGCTGCAAACATTGCGTACCAACTCGAAAGTTGAATCCATGGCCAGACCCAAAGTCTGGCCATCAATACGTTCCAGCAGCCCGGACAAAAACCTGTCCAGCAGCAATGGCGGATATTTCCCCAGCTGCTCCATTATCTCCTTGCTGCCCAGAATGGCGATGTTGACCAGATCCGGAACTGTCCCCAGAACTGACATGGATAACTCCGTATCTTCCCACATCAAGGTTCGCACCAGCCGGGGGACTGAACCCGTGTCGATGGAATTGATGATGATTTTCAACGCCGCCTTGAAGCGCGGTGTTTTTAACAACTCCTCCAATACCCTGTTCAAAGCTTCGATCAAGCCTGATTGTAATTTTTTTTCATCAGCATCTTTCATCCAGATTACCAACCTTTGTCTTCAAAGTGTTTTACTGTTGAAAAACAGCCGCGCCGTTTCCATCTGGCAGAGCTGTTTCCCCCCCATCCATAGCTGGACAATCTTCAGGTCCCTCCAGTGCTTTTCGATATCCCAGTTACGATCACTTCCATACGATTCCATCAGATTCATGGCCTTGCCTACACTCTCCATGGCACGATCACAGGCAAAATATTTGTAGGCACGCCCCTTGGCTACTACTTCATCATCCCAGCGTGCCCCGTACAGATCGGGACGATCAAGCATGCGGGCATATTGATATCCAATGATCCTGATAATTTCTATATCCCTGGCTATGTCCGCCAGAACACCGGCGATAGCATCATGCTCTTTCAGGGGCAGCCCTTTGAAATAATGCGAATTGGAGAATTCATACAGTCTTTCGTAAACATTCATCATGGCACCACTGACAAATGAAATGCTGCCCATGTTTCCGAAAGAGATAACTTCTTTAAAATAAAGGTAATCATCTCCCGGCCCACAAGCCCGGTAATAAGCCGGAACACGGACATCCTCGAACCAGATGTCCCCGTTCATATCGGCGGCCATACCTGCCTTCTGGTAAGGCCCCCCCTGGGTAACCCCCGGGGTGTCAGCCGGCACGAAGATAAAAGCAAAATCCTTCAGGTCGGTTGATCCGGTATTGGTACTGCAGACCACCCCGAACAGATTTGCTATACCCCCGCTGTTGGTTGGCCATAACTTGTGCCCGTTGATAACCCATTCATCACCTTCCAGCACGGCTGAAGTCTCGATGGTGCTGCCCTTGATTATGTCCATGTTTTCTATATCAGCGCCCCCTTGCGGTTCAGTCATGGCATTGGCAGCAAAAACAGCTTTGTCGGTTTCACAGAACAGAGGTGCAAATTCCTCGCAAAGCCGACGGTTTACATGGGGTTCATTGCAGATCATGGTCAACGGCCAGTACACTACACCAAGGGCCACCGCCATGGCAGAATCTGCACGGGCCACCTCTTCAAACAAGCGGTAAGAGGCAGTTGCAGTATACTGGGAATGTCCCAAACCCCATCCCCCCAGATCTTCCGGGAACAATACCCGTTGTACACCCAGCACACCCATCAGCCGATCAAATGCGGGTCCTATTATTTTATGCTCCTCCCAATCCTCATCGAATTTACGCCGATAGGGGATCACTTCATTTTCCGCCCAATCCCTGACAACCTTCCCCAGCAGCTCATCAAGGGGGGAAAGGTACTCGAGCGGCCTGGTAAAAATGTCAGTGAGATTCATCTTTGATCTCTCCCTCTTATAAAGTTTTGCAGTTGTAAAAGTAGCGGGCCAGATCCATCTTCAGTAATTCCCAGTTGCCAAGATACACCTGCATGGTCTTTACATCCCGCCAGTAACGTTCAAGGTTCCACTCGGTAGCATATCCTGCAGAGCCCATCAATTCCATGATGTTGTTGATGGATTTCTCTGCAGAGCTGCTGACATGGGCAAAAATACCAAGCGCGGTTGCAAACAAGCTTTCGTCCGTGGTGTAACGAGTATCATCCGGTTGGGCAAGCAAATTTGCCAGTTGATGAACCAGGAGGCGGCTTAACAATATCTGGTGACCTATTTCAGCCATGAGGGAAGCTGTCAAGGGGTTTTCCTTGAATATGCAGCCCCGCCCTTTGATCACCCGTGTGTCCCCCCATTCTCTTATAATCTCGAAAGCAGACAGTAGAGATCCCACCGTAACCGCCCCCGCCCCCATATAAAGCCAGGAAAGCATCTTTAAATAGGGGGCTTCACCACGAAAAACGAGGTTATCCGTTTCCACCTCAACATCTTCAAAATCTATATCAGCATTCACGCTTGCCGCCAGGCCAGTCTTCAAAAATGGTTGGCCCCTTTTGATCCCCTTGCAATCAGCCGGGACAATAAAAAATGCCGGTTTCTCCCCTCCCTCTCCCTCCACCGCACACAGTATTCCAAAAATATGGGCATCCGCTCCCGAGTTGAGAGGCCTCATTCCATTGCCAGAAATTATCCATCGGTCCCCCTCCTTTCGGGCGGAAGCCTGCAAGCACCTGCCCCGGAAATTGAAAGGTGTTTGCTCTTTTTCTTCCCTCCCGTAAGCCGGAAGTATCAGGGATCCCAAAACTACCCGATCGCCCTGACAACATGAAGACGCAAGTTTCTTGCAGAGTGGATCATTCAATGTTGATTGAAAAGCAAAAGTACTGTAAATGGCAAAAGTAGAAGCGGTAACGAACCCTATACCGGTGTCCGCACTGCCTATTTTTTCCAACGACAGGGCAAGCGTAGGGGCGATTTGCGAACTGTTATGTCCAGCGCCACCGTATTTTTCTTCCCATACCATTTTCTGCATTTCTATATCCAGATACAGTTTTTTCATCGCCGGCCTCAACAGCTTTTCTACGTTTTCTTTCAGTTCCAACCTCTTGCCCATAACCTCCGCATTTGCCCACTTCTCAAGGCTTCTGGCCAGAGAAAGGTCAGCGTCTTCGGCCTTTTCTATTGGAAACAACATCGTTTCTTGGGCACTCATCTGGTCCCTCCCCCATTGATAAATATGTTATGAATGAATCTCGATAGTGCAAAACATACGGTTCAATTTTTCCTGTCTCCTGGACAGGAAATGTAAAAGACAACCCTCCCTGTTTCCGAATATTATATATTTTCTGACAATTGTGTATATTCGATAATTCTACATATTGCCATAATTTCCTTCTTTTTAATAAAATATATTATTATTTAATAACCTATTTGTGATTTCAGCAGGTTATGACTGATTTTAGGTTTTAATTCTTTCTTTTACCGCTGTCTGTAAGGGTTTTATGAAGACTTTGTGCGTATTGTTTCTGGAGTTACTTGCAGAGGTCCGAAACAGATTTTATGTTGCAAAGGGATGTTGCAGAACGTACCGCTCGTAAAATTGATATTTCCACGGCACGAACCGCCAGCAAGCCCACGGTATCGGGATTCGCATCGATCTTACAGGTAGACAGGGCAAAGATGGTATCGCCATCGTACAGTGTATGCGCCGGGCGGACCACGCGCCCAATACCATTTTGCGCCACCATCGCCAACCTGTTGGCCCCCGATTTGGAAAGGTTGGCATTGGTGATTACCGCACCGATAATGGTGTTTCCATTCGCCATTCGAGGTCCACGATCACACAATTCAACAAACATCCGCTCGGTGTCAGCAAAAGTTAACCCGTCATCATCAAGGGCACCGGCTACAATCTTGCCCGTGGCAGGATCAACAACATCCCCCAGGCAATTGACAGCCATGATCGCTCCCACATCGAGTTCACCCGCCCTGAAACAACAGGTTCCGATCCCACCCTTCATGGCCTGTTTCATTCCCAAAAATTTGCCGACCGTGGCACCTGTCCCCGCCCCAACATTGCCTTCCCGGCATTCATTGTCCGATGCATTCTTGCATGCCTGGTACCCCATTTCTTTCCCCGGCCTGATACGGAAGTCGCCGATATGCAGATCAAAAAGCACGGCACCAACCACGATGGGAACCGTGGTCACACCCACATTATATCCACAATTTCGTTCCTCAAGATAGCTCATCACCCCCGCGGAAGCATCAAGGCCAAAGGCACTGCCGCCAGCAAGCAGAATGCCATGTGTCTCGCCAACCAGATTCATGGGATTCAGAAGATCGGTCTCCCTCGTACCCGGGGATCCCCCCCGGACATCGACCCCACCACACCCACCCTTTTCGCAGAGAATAACAGTGCAACCTGTAGCTGCTTCCACATCCTGGGCATGTCCAATTTTTATACCCTCTATATCCACCAGTTTTATTATTTCCATCACATATCTCCCGAAACCTTGTTTGTTTTTTACGAAACAGCTGCTTTTTTTATAATAATGTACCATGCAGCTGCATCGCAAGCCCGAAATTGAATTTTAATTTTTGCTGTTTCAAAGCTTTACAAATTATGTTATTATATTATCAGCCAGTTTATCAGGCATAGTTGATCATGTACATAACTGTGGTGAGGTGAAAGATAGTGTCGATAATCATGTTTCCCAGGGAGTTCATATGGATGGTCGATCTGAAGATGGACCCAAGACAGGGCTTGATCACAAGAACCAGAGAAAACATCGAAGCTTCCAACACCATGCTTGAAAGAAACACCGCTGCGCGTCGTAGCCGTTACAAGATTGATGCCAGGGCTTGAAATTTCCATTTCCAGATCTCTTTGAAAATTGGGGGTTTGCTTCAACATGCAAATCAGGGTTGAAGGGAAATGATGCCCTCATCGTGGAACCGCAATTCCTTCCCCCGACACGCTCATTCATGTCCAAAGCGGAGCAAAATTTGCCGCCCGGCAGAAAGAGACTGGCTGACCGCAGTTTTTTCGTTGCAGGAATCAAAATTTACCCTATTTCTTTTTTTGAGTCAAATATTTCCCATCTGTATATTCAAGAACCTTGCCGGGATCGAATGCCCCGGCTGCGGCATTTTACCCTCTGACGAACCGAGGATTATTTCCCGGGCAAGCGCATATTGCGACATCTTGATACAAGATGCTGATCAAACCCCGTAACGAAAGGCTTTCAAGGTCTGGTTCTCGTCATGTTGATGCATGAACCCGGTTGCCTGCCTGAATTTCTTGTCGTCGATGATGACCGAATATTTGATATGATTGATTGAATTGGCAAATATCCTGGAATATCCAAAGCGTTCCAGGAACGAGGGATACCACCTCTGGGGAATGGGTATTGCTATTTTTCCGGCCCTGTCAATCAGGGCCGAAAGGGGTAGCGGTTGTGGCCCCGCTATGTTGTAAACCCCGTGCAGTTCTGCCTCCATGGCTGTCATGATAGCGCGGGTGTGGTCATCCTCATGCATGAACTGGAACAGCGGATCGAAACCCAGTACGGTCGGCACACCCGGCCCCTTCAAAAATCGCGATAATACCCCCCTTCGTGAGGGGCCAAGCGTATATACCATACGCAGCAGAATGATATCGAGGTCCGGATAACGCCACAAAGCTTGCGAAGCATAAAGATCGGCCATAAAAAGATCATTCAATCTGGGAAAGGTAAGTCCACCGAAGGGAGGGTCATCCTCGCTACAGTACATGGATGTATCGGGTGCAGCACCATAAACCATATGATTGCTGACAAAAACAACCTGCTTCGCATTGTAATTGTTGCTGTATTCAAAAACAGCCCGGGTGCTTTCCAGATTGACCCTGTATCTCCGGTCATAATCCTGGGAGGATCTGGCTGCCGAGGCAATGTATATTACAGTATCCGGACGACCGGTACGGAATACTTCTTCCGCCGACCTTCTGCGTATATCGGCACGGGTGATTTCTATCCCTTCCGGAACGTCTGGCCAGGACCGGACATCCAGGCCAAGAACATCATAACCCTGGTTCAACATTTTTTCCGCAAGCCTGCGGCCCACGGCCGTGGAAATCCCGACAATCAGCGCTTTCATGGTTGTTCCATCTCCTCCACCCTGTTCTTTAGCCCCGTTGCAATCAAATCCTCGACCCTTTCTTTTACCGATTCCACTTTTTTTTCAATGTCTTCATTGTCCCCTACCCCCTCGAAATACATGGGCTCCCCGAAATATATCTGGCAAGGCACGGGTAAGGGAAGAGGGAGTATATAAGGCGTGATGGGAAAATAGGGTGCTCCCAGCAAATTCCCCAGTTTCCTGGCATGCATTATGGTGGGAATCGCTTCTTCCCCGCCGATAAAGGCAAAGGGTACCACCGGGGCTCCGGTTTTCAGGGCAAGGCGCATGAAGCCGCTGGTGAAATTCACCAGATTGTAACGGTCTTTGTACAATTTGCCTATGCCGCGGATACCTTCGGGGAAAATCAACAATACCCGGCCTTCGTTCAACAGGCGTTCTGCCTGCTCACGAACTCCTGTAACCTGGCCCAAACGTATGAGCAGCGGTGAAACAATGGGCATCTTCTGGGCAAACCTATCGACCATACCTACGGGATAACGCGGCGGATCATGGTCAACGATCATGGACATCACGGTCATCGCCCCATCCACGGGGATACCCCCCGAATGATTCCCCACCAGCATCACGGGCCCCTCGTCGGGAACATTTTCTATGCCAATGGCCTTGACCCTGAAATAGTGCCTGTACAGCCATTTCATGGCGGGGTACAGCATTTTAAGGTAATTGCGCGACACACCGTAGGGATCGATGCCATCCTTGTTCAGGGAAAGATCAACCTTCTCGAGCAAATCATTGCATTCCTGAATATCATCATAGACGCCGGCCACTATCCCTCTGATCAGATTTAGCAATTCACCCAGCGTGTCTTCCATCGTTGTTCTCTCTCCTGTTGATGAAATTTGTACCATGCTTGTACGGGTATGTTCTTCTTTTTTTCGCAGCCGTTTCACTGTATTGATCCAATTTGTTTGCCCCGTCATCATACATGGAAAGTGTCATGCTGTCTGCCAGGCTTGATTCATGTATGATTTATTTCGGGCGGGCTGCAGTTCAAAGAATGTCAAGATGTTTTTCCGTCTGTCAACCTTTATTATATCTCAATACATGCCAGTTACCAATAGGCGAAAATGAACATGATGGCGTGAACCAATCATGAGCAAAAATGGGAGAACCTCGCAAGTTTCAATTCACTTTTTTGTCTATCCAATCGTTGGTAGTTTCTCTGGTGAAAACCGAAGCCTCCCTGTAGTAACGGCATATTCCCCCTGCATTCATCGCCGTATCACCGGGTGTAACTTCTGTGCCATCTCCGGATAAAAATAAGCGGCAGACAGTGAACGTGCACTGCCTGCCGTTTGTAGTTCGGAATCAGCTTTCAAGGTATACATCGATCCTTGTCATGCTGCCTGCCAATGGCATTGTCAATTGTCTCACACCGGAAAAACAGCCAATGCCAATCCGGCATTCGCTGGAAAGAGCACCCCCGGCACCGTCCGGCTCTTCACCGGAAAGCGCAAATCCTTCCGCCTGTTTGTTCCCGTTCCAGGCCGGCATCCCCAACCCTTATTTCATGGGCTGCAGGTCAGCATCAAGCCAGTTGGCCTCGTCATCAATGGGCCGCAGGAACAGCGCATCAGATTCATCCACGTTCTTGCTCTGATGACGCCTGAATACAAATTGTGTGTCGGTTTTGCCCACCACCTCGATCTTGCCTTCCACATGGGCCATCGCGTAACGGAAACCTTTGGCGATACCATTCAGTCTTTTACGAGCCCGTGTCAATATTTCAATTCCTCTGGCCAGGGGCACCTGGAAGTGTTTGCAATGTTTGACGGGTCGGCATTGAAAAATGTAATAGGGATGCACACCGCAAGCCACCAGGCCATCCAGAAGTTCCACCAGTGTATCCGGATCGTCATTGACACCTTGCAGCAATACCCCTTGATTTCTGAGGGTACTGCCACTTTGTTTCAGTGCAGAAATAGCCCTTTTCGCTTCTTCCGTCAATTCCCGGGGGTGATTGAACTGGGTGACAACTACTATTTCCCTGGTCTGGCCGTAATTCTTGAGAATGGTCAGAAATTCTTGATCGAGGTATATGCGCTGGGGAAAAACCACGGGAACCCTGGAACCAAATCGGATGAATTTCAAATGTTCAATAGCACCCAGACGACGCAGATAATCTTCAATAACCTCGTTACTCAAGGTAAAGGGATCGCCGCCGGAAATGAGTACGTTTTTTATTTCTTCATGTTCGCGGATATACTCAACCGCATCTTCCATTCTTCTGTTAATCTCATCTTCCGAATATCCCACCATTCTTTTGCGGAAACAATGGCGGCAATAGGCGTAACAAATATTTGTGGACAATACCAACGCCGTGGGCCCGTACTTGTGTTGCAACCCGGGTATTTTGGTGTTGTAACTTTCTCCGCTGGTGTCGTATTCCCCCGCTTCATTCAGTTCCTGTTCATCGGGAATACATAGTTTTCTAACAGGATCGCCCTCGTCCGACCAATCGATCAGGTCCAGGTAATATCTTGTCACCCGCATGGGATGCCGTGCACAGACCAACATCAACCTTTCTTTCTGTTCAGGCGGAAGATGAAATTCCTTTTCCAATTCTTCCACACTGGCCACACTTTCTTTCAGCAATTCACTCCAAACAGCCATACCGATCACTCCACATATTTTAAGGACCCTGCGCCTTGATGTGATCAAGTAAAAGCATTATACCGGTTGGCTCTTCCGACAGAGAAAAAATAGAAGTACGATGATCCTTGCCTTTGATAGTCAGATCTACTGAAAAACAGCCCTCGCCTTTCAACGGGGGGTTTGAAAATGACAACGTGCCCGGGATGTCACTCGAATTGGTTCCTGCGGTATCAACCGGTATACGCTTCTATTGTTCTTTATTCAAAAATAAATTTGCGACGCAAAACAATCCCTTTTTTCCCCGCTACATGATATAGTTCAACAAAACTGACCCAAACCCTGCAAAAATACGACCATTTTCTGTTGGGCAAATTCTGGCATGCCATCCATAAATCGCTTCATGTCCCCGAAAAGCTTGAAGAAACCGATGAGAAGATTGCAGTTTATGCTTGTGAATTTACCCCGGCCGGGACCGCGGGCGTACCGGTAAAACCTGTAGCTTCACCGGAAACAGGCCTGTTTTTTCAGGCACTCCGGGAGTATGTACAGGAATTTATACAGCCCCCGGCATCGGCAAGGGCGAAATTGTTATTCCCGGTCCTGGATACGACGCCAGGGCTGTGCCGCCTCGAGCTCGAAGGCAAGTTCAAGCAAAGTACGTTCGTCGCCCTCCCTGGCCGCCAGCTGGATACCGATAGGCAGATCGCCTGCCGAATGCCCCAGGGGCAGCGAGATGGCCGGCGAACCCGAAGCATTGTTGGGCGGAGTGAAATTCATGAAATTGATGACGCGCACGATCAGTTCCTCGTAAGGGACACCGGGATTCAACCACCCCAGGGGCGGTGGCACAGTGCCGACGGTAGGTGATATCACCACGTCATGATCATCAAAAAAGTGGGCATAGCTCTCACGGGAGCGCCGCAGACGAAGCGCAGCGCCGGGTAATTTACCCAAGCGAGCAAGCCCCATTTTCGCAAGGCTCTTCGACATATCATTCAGACGGTTGGCATCGAATCCCCGCCCGAAGAGTACAGGCCCCAGCTTTGCGATACCGAGAGCCAACCCCCCGTAATAGGTCAGGAAATCGGAAATGAATTCCTCATCCAGGGGGATGGTAGCATGCTCCACGCGGTGGCCGAGACTCTCCAGCAGTTCTGCTGCCTTTTCCACGGCAGCGCGGGTTTCCCTGTCCGTGGGCTCTTCGGTGATGGAATCAACGATCATACCGATACGCAGGCGCCGCTTGCCCGGGCCTTCCACTTTCCCCACAGGCTTCAGCTTGGTGTTGCGGTAGTAACGCTCCGCCTCCGCGAGGAAGAAAGCCGTGTCGCGCACGCTGCGCGTGAGCACCCCTTCGTATACGATATTCACGGGCAGGAAGCGCCCGACCTCGGCATTCACCAGGCGATTGCGAGTTACTTTCAAGCCCACCACACCACAGCAGGCGGCAGGAATGCGTATGGAACCACCGCCGTCCTCGCCGTGAGCCAGGGGTAAAGCCCCCGTGGCCACCAGTACGGCAGAGCCGGCCGAGGAGCCTCCGGAAGAAAAACCGGGATTCCAGGGATTGTGCACCGCCGGTTCGTTCTGGAATTCTCCTGAAGGTATGAGCCCGAACTCGGGCAGGCGGCTCTTGCCCAGGATGATAGGGCCCTGAGCCAGCAACTGGCGGGTGAAAGCACTGTGTTTCCTGGCAGGTGCCACGTTTTGCAGCGCCTCGGAGCCGTTCCGGGTAGGCAATCCAGCCACATCGATATCGTCCTTTATCATGGTGGGCACACCGCCGAAAGGCCCCTTCGGCGGCCGCTGAGCCTCTTTCCGTGCCCGCTCGTAATCCCTTGTAGCCACTACATTCAGCAGTGGATCGATACTTTCAATGCGGGCGATTGCCGCATCCACTGCTTCTGCAGCACTGATTTCACCTTTCGCAATGCATTCTGCCACTCCCGTGGCATCCATCTCGCCCAGAGCATCATCGCGGAAAGCATGCACCCTGGCATTGTCTTTAACTACCCCAGACATAACCTTCACCCCCAAGGCAAATGTTCTTCATTCTACGGGATAATTATAGCAATACCTGGTAATGAACGTCAAACCCCCAACCCGGGGAGACGGTTTCAACCTACTTCAGGAAAAAAGAAAGAACCCCGCAATTTTCAACACACTTTTTTATCTATTGTATTTTGATAGCTTCCCTGATGGGGGTACACGGGAGGTATGAATTGAAACCTCGAATCGATGCCAGTCGCTTCCGAAAACCATCCCGGTATAATTGATTTCAACCGGGAAAATAATAATAAGGTATATGATGAACATCAGAAACAAATTCAGATATGAAACAAATTCAATCCAGCCTGGCCAGCTGGCTGACATCGTCCCCGGCCTGGACAAAGTGCAGAACCTGCTTGGCACTACCCTGTGCTCCAGGGTTCCATCACTGCAAAAGGCCCTCTCCCATAGCCGGCAAGTTCCGGGCAAGATGATCCGCCCGGCTCTGGTGATTCTTTCTTCCCTGCTTTTTTCCGGAAATGAAACCAGGCCCGTTTTCAATGAGTCCGATGTGGTGATCGAGGTGGCAACCGCCGCGGAACTTATCCATTCCGCCTCCCTTATCCATGACGATATCATTGACAATGCGTCTCTCCGCAGGGGAATCCCCGCCGTTCATGTGGTCTTCGGTAAAACACCGGCAGTACAGGTCGGCAATTTCTACCTGGCCAAAGCATTTCATCTCTTGCAAAAAAACAAAAAAGCCAATATCCTGACGTTGATGAATAAAGCCGTTTCCCTGATGTGCCAGGGTGAATCCGAACAGCTTGAAAAATGCTTTGACTGCAACCTGAGCGAGAAGGAATACCGGGCCCGGAATTTTAAAAAGACTTCCATCCTGCTGGCCGCTTGCTGCGAGGCGGGCGCACTTGCTGTGGGTATCAAGGATGAAAAACAACTTGGGCATCTCCGTTCCTTTGGTAAATGTCTGGGCCATGCCTTTCAGATCGTTGATGATATATTGGACTTCATAGCTCACCCCCGTGATCTGGGAAAACCGGTAACCAACGACTTCAAACAAGGGAATGTGACCCTGCCCCTTATTTACATGCTCAGGAAAAAACATTACCGAAAAATTATTGCTACGATGATAGATTCGGGCGATGTGTCTTCAAAAAGAAATATTCTCAGAAAAATGGTTATCGGAAGCGGTGCTTTGAAATACTCTCTTGATGAAGCAGACAGGGCAATTGCTGCCGCATACTTGAATTTGAACAGTTTTGCTCCTTCAATTTACAAAGATTGTTTGCAGTTGATAATGGAAAAAATCCCTGAAAAGATAAAAACCTTTATGTTGTCAAACCAGGGAAGATAGAAAGGTTTCAAAGATGATCGATATGGGAATATTTCCAATATTCCATATTGACAAAATTTTGTAATTAAATTATAATCGCCTTTGGGAAATATTTTAATTGCTTAAGTAATCAATTATCCGTGATTGATTGCTTGAGTAAATATTCTAAAAGGAGGTTTGCCTATATGACTTATGAAGAAATCCTTGTTGACATCAAGAAACAAGTGGGGGAAGCCGACCCGGCAAAGATCAAGGGTGTTGATGCGGTATTCCAATTTGAACTTACCGGTGACAACGGCGGAACTTTCCATGCCGTGGTGGCGGAAGGCAAAGCGGATATCGTAGATGCTGTTCATGACAGCCCCAACGTCACCATCATCCTGTCAACGGACGTCCTGGCAGATTTGATGGATGGAAAACTTAACCCCACATCCGCTTTCATGGCCGGAAAACTGAAAGTAAAAGGTGATATGGCCCTGGCCATGAAACTGCAGGCCCTCATCGGCTCTGCCAGATAGCTGTTTTTGAATATGATTTGTGTGCAAAAAGGAAACCCTGTCACAGGGTTTCCTTTTTTATCTTCCACCCCCATGTTTATCATTTATCCTTCCATCATGGAAAAAATGTCATTTCCCGCTTTCAGGTTTGTATCTGTTTTGGGAAAAACCGGGTAGAGGGGAAGGTATTACCCGGTGGCATTTTTTCTTCAGGCCCAACTCTTTATGTACAATTATTTGAATGTCTTCAGTTTCTAGGATATAATTTCCCCTGTGAAAGGATCCTACGAACGTGGAAAAACTACTTCATCTCGACCGGGACAAAATATACCAGGATCTGTGGCGTCTGTCATGGCCGGTTATGACTTTTATGGTGTTCCAGACCACCCTGGAACTGGTAGATCTGTACTGGGTTGGTTACCTGGGCACGGATGCCGTAGCGGCACTTTCCCTTTCCAACGGCCTTTTCTGGATGTTGTTTACCTTCTCGGATATAATAACTATCTCGACCCTCGCTCTGGTCGCACGCTACCGCGGCGCCGATGATGCTGGCAACGTGGCTGTGGTAGCGCGTCACAGTTTCTGGCTGGCCACCTTCATCTCGGTAGCAGTAACCGTACTGATTCTTGCTCTGGGCAATACCTTCATTTCCCTTTACAGGGTCGATATGGAAGTACACGGAATGGCTGTAACTTACCTCGATGTTATCGGCATCAGCATGCTCTTTGCTTATCCCGGCATGGCCATGGGTGCTACCTTGCAAGGAGTCGGCGATACCCGCACCCCCATGGTTATCCTGGTGATAACCAATATCGTCAATATCATCCTCGATCCCATCCTGATCTTCGGATTGGCCGGAGCGCCCGAAATGGGCATTCTGGGTGCCGCTCTTGCTACATTGCTGGCCCGGGTTGTCGGCTTCCTGTTGATGTTCTATATCTTGCTTAGCGGCAAGATCTCTTCCAGCAGGCTCAGGGTAGCAGGGCTTTTGAAATGGAAATTTCAGCTTTCCTATTTCAAGAGAATCATCGAGATCGGACTGCCGGCCTTCACCCAAACCCTCACCCGTCCCCTCACCGGCCTGATCCTGATGTGGCTGGTCGCTTTTTTCGGAACTTCGGCTATAGCCGCCTACGGCATCGGGCTGCGGCTGCTGGGTTTTGCCTTTATTCTTCTTTCGGGCCTGACGGTGGGTACCTCCACCATGATCGGTCAGAGCCTCGGCGCAAATTTGCACTCCCTCACCAGGGAAATCATCCGCAAGGCCATGCTGCTTAGCCTGATCGTTCAGGCGGTCATAACCTGCCTTTTCTTCTTTGCCGCCCCGGCCGTGGTGGGGCTCTTTACCAAAGATCCCGAAGCCTTTCAGCTTGGAGTCAGTTATCTGAGAATAATCTCCGCATGCATGATACCGATGGGCCCCTTTCATATTATTGACGCCGTATTCAAGGGTTCCGGTTATACGGTGCCCCCGATGGTCAGCGCCCTGGTATCCAATTTTGTGATCAAACTGCCCGCCGCATATATCATGGCCTTGCCGCTCAACCTGGGTATCGATGGTATCTGGTGGGCGATCAGCATATCAGTGGTCACCGAACTTTTTATCCTGTGGCCCTGGTATCGCCAAGGCGGTTGGTCCCGTCGCGAAATACGGGTCGGCACCCTCGGTACAGCGGAATAAAGCCCACTTCCTGCATCCCTGTCGATGACCCGTTCAGACCTTGGCTTCCTCGATGGATTCAACCATGTAATTGAACTATCTGCAGATATTATCGATTTTTGTTGTTGACAAAAAATTATGAATCTATTATAATTTCGATTGGAACTAATTAAACAGGTTAAGTAATTGATGAATTATATTGATTGCTTGGCCAAAAAATTTTAAAGGAGGTTTTGTTTAATGGCTTTTGCAGATATCCTGAGCGCCATCAAGCAAAAAGTAGGAGAAGCGGATCCGGCAAAAATCAAGGGCGTTGACGCTGTATTCCAATTTGATCTTTCCGGTGACAACGGCGGTGTTTTTCATGCCGTGGTGGCAGAAGGGGAAGCTGAAATCGTGGACGCTCCCCATGACAGCCCCAACGTGACCATTATTTTGTCCGCAGAAGATTTTGAAAAAATGATGGAAGGGCAACTCAATGCCACTTCCGCCTTCATGGCTGGCAAACTGAAAGTCAAAGGCGACATGTCTCTGGCCATGAAGCTGCAAGCACTCATTGGCTAGGTTGTAGTTACATAATGTGCCAAACCTGATAATACCCCCTTCTACACAAAAACCGTGGGCGTTTGTCAGGATGTGGAAAGAGAAATGATACGAAACGGCAGATAGTGGGAATCCATTGTCTGCCGTTTGTTGTTCATCGTTCTGCGCAAAAAATATTCCAGACAGAAAAGTCGCAAAGGATCGGAAAGAAAACCGGCAGCGGGAAATGTAAAGTCCTGCCGCCATTTTTTGTATGTACCGGTTTTGCTGCGCTCTCCACGGGGACAAGCCATATAACCCTGAAATGTTATGGAGTGGAGGAAAACGAAAAGAAATTGTGTATCCACCGATCAAAAGCAAAAAGCCCGCTCTTGCGAGTGGGCTTCCGCTGCTTGCCAGATAATTTGTTTGTACGAAATGTTGCCCAAGGCAATGGTGTCGGGAGGGGGACTTGAACCCCCACGGTATAAACCACACGCCCCTCAAACGTGCGCGTCTGCCGATTCCGCCACCCCGACATGTAATATAACGCCTGCACGCTTATAATAACAAATATGGCCGCTTTTTTCAAGGACAATTCATGTACAACTTGCTTCATCGTTTGTCAAAGGAGGCCCGCCCGCAGGAGGCAGGCCCATCCTTCTCGTTCATTGCTTCAACATGATCACTGCTATTTCCATATCATGACAGTGTCATCATTTTCAGTGCTTGCTCGACGATATTGTCAACGGTGAAGCCCATCGTCTCGAGCAGCAACCCGCCCGGAGCGGATTGACCGAAATCGTTCATGCCGATAACACGCCCCTCGTCGCCGACAAAAGGTTCCCATCCAAGGGGCAGAGCTGCCTCGATGGCCAGGCGTTTTTTTGCCTCTTCCGGAAGTACAAATTCCCGGTATTCCTCGGTTTGCATGGCAAACAATTCAAAGCTCATCATGCTTACCACCCGTGCATCAATATTCTTTCCTGCCAGTATCTCTCGGGCCTCGAGGGCCAGGTGCAGCTCCGAACCGCTGGCAATCAGTACAAGATCCGGGGTTTCCCCTTTCTCCTTTTTCAATATATAGGCACCTTTCAAGGCTTCTTCTCCTGTACCGGAAAGCTGTGGCAGTCCCTGACGTGAGAGTATCAATGCGCAGGGGCCATCCTTTTTTTCTACCGCCAGGAGCCAGGCCATGGCCGTCTCCCGGCCATCAGCCGGCCTCAAAACGGTGAGATTGGGTATGGAACGTAAATTCGAGAGTTGCTCGATCGGCTGATGGGTAGGGCCATCTTCACCCACGGCGATACTATCATGCGAAAAGACATAGGTTAGCGGAATGCCCATCAGGGCCGCCAGCCTGATCGAGGGTTTCATGTAGTCACAAAAAACCATGAACGTAGAACCGAAGGCCCGCAGGCCGCCATGAAGTACCAGACCGGACAGTATTCCCGCCATGGCATGCTCTCTGATACCAAAATAAATGTTATTTCCTTCCGGGCTTTCAGGTTGAAATACGCCCCGGTCATGGAGAAATGTCTGAACCGAAGCATTGAGATCGGCGGAGCCGCCCATCAAATTGGGAAGATGACCGGCCAGAACTTGCATGATCCGGCCCGAAGCGGCGCGGGTGGCCGCCGGTTCGTCAAAATTCATCTGCTTCAATTCTACTTCCATTTCGGCAGGAAACTCTCCCGAAAACCAGTCGTCGAGTTGCGCGGCGAGTTCCGGAAAATCGTGACGATACGCTTTTTCAAGTTTGTCCCAATCTGCTTTTTCCGCGGAGAGCTTGCGGGCCAGCCCCCTGAAATGTTCCCGCACTTCATCGGGAACAAGGAAAGAAGGCTCCGCCGGCCAGCCCAGATTTTCCTTGGTCAAACGGACTTCTTCTTCGCCCAGGGGAGCACCGTGAGCAGCGGATTTTCCCTGTTTGTTTGGACTTCCAAAACCGATTTCCGTGCGTATTTTAATCAACGAGGGGCGATCCCGGTCCTTTTTACATTCATCGATAGCCGCTGCCACCGCATCGATATCGTTTCCGTCCTTGACGTTGACCACCTGCCAACCGCATGCTTTGAAACGGCCTTCAATGTCTTCCGTGAAAGACAGGTCGGTGGAACCATCGATGGTGATTTTGTTGTCATCATACAGGCAGATCAATTTGCCCAACTTCAGGTGCCCGGCCAGTGAAGCGGCTTCATAGGCGATTCCTTCCATCAGGCAACCATCACCAACATAGCAGTATGTGTAATGGTCCATGATCGGGAATCCGGGACGATTGAATTCCGCCGCCAGCCTTTTCTCCGCCATGGCCATGCCCACAGCGTTGGCAAACCCCTGGCCCAGCGGGCCGGTGGTCGTCTCTACACCGACGGTGTGACCATATTCCGGGTGGCCGGGGGTCTTGCTGCCCAGCTGCCTGAAATCCTTGATGTCTTCCAGTGAAAGATCATATTCAAAAAGATGCAGCAAGGCATAGAGCAGGGCCGAACCATGGCCGGCGGATAAAACAAAACGGTCTCGATTTATCCAGCGGTCGTCCTGTGGACTGTGTTTCAAAAAACGGGACCAGAGCGTGTAGGCCATGGGTGCACCACCCATGGGCAACCCGGGATGCCCCGAGCGGGCCTTTTCAATGGCATCGACAGCCAGAAAACGAATTGTGTTGACAGCAAGTTCCTCGATATTTTTTGTCATATCTACACCCCTTATTGTTATGTTATCGGTAGTTTTATCTGTTTTATTCTATCATACTGTTTTGCATTGCGCCCGGGCATGTCCTTCCGTGATGGCCCGGGGAACCCGCGGGGAACCGATTGAAAAACTTTTGTGGCCTGGTCAGCTTCTCACTGCAGTTCCAAAGCATCCTTGAAACAGGATATCACCCTGTCCTGCTGCTCGTCGGTCAAGCCCGATCCCGATGGCAGGCAGAGCCCCCTGGCAAAAAGTTGGTCGGCAACGTAATTTCCGGATTCGTGGGGATAGGATCGACATTCTTTGAATATCGGTTGCCGATGCATGGGTTTCCAAACGGGGCGTATTTCAATGTTATGCCGATCCATATGATCGATAATTTGTGAACGCCTGGATGCCGATGTTCCGGGTTCTAGCAGGAGGGCAGTCAGCCATCTTGTGGAACGTCCCGATGAAGCTTCGGGCATGAATTCTATGCCTTTCATGCCCGAGAGGGCCCGGCAATATCGCTCGAAAATGGCACGCCTCCTGTCCACTCTTTCTTCCAGAACTCCAAGTTGGCCTCTTCCCACCCCGGCAAGGATATTGCTCAGTCGATAATTGTACCCCATCTCCCGATGCTGGTAATGCTCGGCCGGTTCCCGGGCCTGGCTGGCAAGGAAACGCGCTTTTTCCAACGCCTCGAGATCATCGGAGATGAGCATCCCCCCACCCGAGGTTGTAATTATTTTGTTTCCATTGAATGAAAACACACCGAACTTGCCGTATGTTCCGCTAGCTTTACCTCGATAGGTGGCGCCCAATGATTCGGCCGCATCCTCGATAACCGGGATCCCGTACCGATCGCATATCTCCATGATCGACTTCATGTCCGCGCTCTGCCCGTACAGATGAACGACAATCACTGCACGGGGCAAGACCCCCGTTTTTTTGGCTTCGTCAAAAGCTTTTTCCAGCGCCCGGGGGGACATGTTCCATGTCTGTTTCTCGGAATCTATGAATACCGGTTCAGCGTTCATGTAAAGAATGGGGTTCGTGCTACCGATGAAGGTCAAGGACGAACAAAAAACTGTATCACCGGGCTCGACCCCGGCCAGAATCAAGGCCAGGTGCAAGGCTGCGGTCCCCGATACGAGGGCCACAGCCCCCTCAACACCGACAGCCGCAGCAACTTCCCGTTCGAATGCATCCACGTTGGGCCCCAGTGGGGCAATCCAGTTCGATGCGAACGCTTCGTCGATAAATTTCTGCTCTTCCCCGCTCATATGGGGCGGCGAAAGAAAAATGCGGCTCTCCGTCAATTGACAATTCCTCGTTATTATCCTGATTGTTATTCTGCTCCAACCGGGGCAATTATCCGGTTGCTGCACCGTGTACTGTTTGAAATCCGATCGGTTGATCAGTCTTCCGTCCTCAACAAAGAGGTGACCCGGGGAACGGTTTCCATCGCGTTACCCCAGAGGGTGATAACATTCTTTTCTTTGTACAGGGTGTTGTCCACTCCCGAATAACCGGGCTTCTCATCGAGGTTGCAGACAATAATATTTTTGGCCTGATGGACATCCAGCACGGGCATGCCATAGATAGGGGTCCCCTCCGCCGTATTGGCAGCCGGGTTTACCACATCACAGGCACCCACGATAACGACCAGATCTGCTCCCTTGAATTCGGGATTGATCGCTTCCATGTCATAGAGTTGCTCGTAAGGTACTCCCACCTCGGCCAGAAGAACATGCATGTGCCCCGGCATCCTTCCCGCGACGGGGTGGATACCGATCTTGATTTCCTTGCCCTGCCTTTCAAGAGTTTGGATCAATTCCGCAACCTGATGCTGGGCCTGCGCAAGGGCCATCCCGTAGCCGGGAACAATGATAACTTTTCCCAGGTCTTTGGCCATGGCCGAGATCTTCTCTTCCGGGGTTAGTTTTGTTTCCTCCGGTTCTTCTTCCTCCTGTACATCCGCACCTGCATCGGAAATCGGTTCATCGGTTGTGATTGAAACACTGCTCTTGAATCCTCCCAGCACAGAAGCCAGACTCCTGTTCATGGCCCGGCACATTATCTGCGTCAATATCAGACCCGCCATGCCGACCAGTGAACCAACCCCCACCAGAACCAGGTCTCCAACCGTCATCCCGCAGATGGCCGCAGCCACACCGGACAAAGAATTGAAAAAAGATATTATGATGGGCATGTCGGCTCCCCCGACACGTACAGCCATCATGACCCCATATACTATGAATATTGCCATCAGCAACAGGAGCAAGTAGATAAAAGCATCCTGGGGAATATAAAGGCCGGCGAAGATAAGCAATGCCCCCGCAACAAGAAGAAATATCAGATAGAAGCGCTGGCCCGAAAACAGAACCGGTTTCTGATTTATCCATCCCTGAAGCTTCAGCGCTGCGATCATGCTGCCTACAAAAGTCAATGTTCCCAGGGAGAGAGCCAGCAGGCCTGTAAAGCGGGAAACATAGAATTCCACTCCCGCGATTCCTTCCGTATGTATCATGATGGTGCTTGCCGCAATGATAGCCGACGCCCCCCCGCCAAACCCGTTTAGGAGCGCAACCATCTGGGGCATCTGGATCATCTTGACCAGTTGCCCCATGATAACTCCCAGAATACCCCCTGTCAGAATGACCAACCATATGGAATAATCTGCAAGCGTTCCTTCACTGTAAAGAACCAGAATGATTATCGAAAACATGCATAATGCCCCGAGGCGGTTGCCCCAGAGAGCAGTTTCCGGGCGTTGCATCAGGCGTATTCCGACAATGAAACCGATAATGATAATCGCCGCAATTATTATTTTCAATTCTACCATAGCAATTTCTCCTTAATCAGTTACTTTTTCCTCTTTACCTTTGAACATCTGCAACATTCGTTCCGTGACCCAGTAACCTCCGGCTACATTTATCATTGCCAGTACCAATGCTATCGATGCCCAGATCTTCAATCCGGCAGGCGCAGCAACAAAGACAATAATCGCACCAAGAACCGTTATCCCCGAAAGGGCATTCATACCGGACATCAAGGGTGTGTGCAAAAGAGGCGGTACCCCGGAAATAACCTTGTAACCAACCAGGGATGCTACGACCAGAACCGCAATCATTGCCAGGATCATTTCTTTCCCTCCCGTTTAATTTGTATCCTTGTTCATGGCCAGCAATGCCCCTTTGTGCACTATCTGGCCAGCTTTTGTAACCAGGGTTCCCGAAATAATCTCATCATCGGGGTCATCCCTGGTCTTGCCCTCTTCGACAATATATTTCATGTAATTCAGGATATTTCTGGCAAACATGTGGGTAGAGTCGATCGGCAGGGTAGCTGGAACATTCTTGAGAGCACTGATGAAGACACCTTCAAAATTGTATTCCTCGCCGCTCCGGCTCATTTCACAGTTCCCACCCTGGTCTATGGCTATATCGATAACGACAGAACCTTTTTTCATCCCCTTGATCATCGGTTCATCGATCAGAACCGGGGCTATTTCCCCGGGGATAAGCGCGGTCAGAATAACTGCATCGCTTTCCTGCACATGTGGGGAAAGTACCTCCTTCTCCCTGGCATGCCATTCCGCGCTGAGCCTCCTGGCATAACCCCCTTCTCCTACAGCCAATTCCGGAGGCAGATCAAAAGAAATGATTTCGGCACCAAGGCTCTGGGCCTGTTCGTTGGCATCGGGCCTGATGTCCAGCACCTTGACTTTGGCCCCGAGCCGTTTTGCCGTGGCGATTGCCTGCAGCCCCGCCACACCGGCACCGATGATCAGAAACTGGGCCGGATGAATGATGCCCGATGATGTGGGCATCATCGGTATAAAAGAACCCAGGTGGTAGGCGGCAAAGATAGCAGCCTTGTATCCTGCCACGGTACTCATGGCCGTCAGGGTATCCATCTGCTGGGCCCTGGAGATCCTGGGTATACCATCGAGTGTGAAAGCAGTTATATTCCTCCTGGCAAGCATCCTGACCATCTCATGATTCGCCTTGTTTGCCGGATGCAAGAAGGTTACCAGAATGCTGTTTTCCGGAAATAACTCCACTTCATGCCGCTGCAGTTCTTCATTGAACTGTGGTTCTTTAACTTTCAATACGATGTCGGCTTCACTGTAAAGTTTCCTTACGTCCTGAACTACCTCGGCACCGGCTTCCTGATAAAGAATGTCACCAAGAAAAGAGCCTTCCCCTGCACCCTTCTCGAAGAGCATCCGAGCACCCAGTTCCGTGAATTGTTTCACGGTTTCCGGTGTTACGGCCACTCTTTTTTCGCCGGGCATGATTTCTTTGGGCACGCTTATTGTCAACCCTTTGAAGTTCATCATGGATCCTCCTTTGACTGATCTTGGACTTGTAACATAATGGACATTTCTTCTCCATAATGATTTATTATGGACACTTTTTCATATTTTATATTTTACATCATAAAATCAAAAAGGACAAATTGAACATTGCGGCAACACGATGGATAAAATTGTGATATAATAGTAGAGGAAATGAATACCCCGATGTCGAATGTTTACATGATCGACATATTGATTGATTCTGTGGTTCAAATATGCCAAGAGGGAGTGATGTTAGTGGAAGCAGCGCAAGAAATGGTTCTAGCTCGCCTGCATTTGAGGGCGGTTCTTCCCCTTCTGGAAGAAATCGCCACCTTCGACAAGGATCTTCAGCAGATGATTCAAGGTTGGAACGCCGTCATCCAGTTTCAACTGCCCGGCGGCAACCCGGGAACAGCATTGATCTTTGAACAGGGTAAACTCAGGGTAGAAACTGATAATTATGCCGGTCCAAAAGCTACACTTACTTTCAAGAATGCCCGCGAATTGAACGAGGTATTCCAGGGCAAGAGCAACAAAAATCCACGGCCCAACGCGGTGGCTCTCCTTCATCTGAAAAAGTTATCAATAATAGACAAGGTACTGGGGCGTCTTGAGTATTATCTTCAGCCCAGCGATGAATTGTTGAAAGACCCTGACGCCTTTGCCTTCTGCGTAAAAATGTCTCTCTATGTGATGACGTATGGTATCCGCGAAATTGGGGAATATGACCCTGTCCTCAAGGTGATTTCGCCCAGCATTCCCAATGGGGTGCTGGCCATCAGGGTTATTGACGGGCCTTCTTCCAACCTGACGGTTAAAGATGGAAGATTTTATCCGGCCAAAGGGTCGGTGGAAAACCCCACGGCTGTACTTCAGATCGCGGATCTCAAAACTGCCTGGAGCATGATTCAGGGAGATCTTGATCTTTTTGCAGCCATCGGTCTGCAACAGATCAAGATCAGAGGATTTATACCTCTGATTGATGGTATCAACCCCCTGTTGGATCGCCTTACCTACTATCTGTAGCCATGTAAAGTAAGGCTTATCATAGATCATCAATAAAATAAGGAGGACAATATTATGTGTGCAAAGATATTGGGTAAAGAGTTGGTAGGTGAAAAGACAGACACCAAAGAAAAAACCTACACCTACGAGAAATCTGCCAAGTTATTTTCACGAGCCACGGAAATAATCCCGGGTGGCATTTACGGCCATTTTTCCCCTACCTTGACCGTTCCCGGAGCTTTTCCTTTCTACACCACCAAAGCCAAGGGGTGCCGCTACACAGATCTGGATGGCAATGAGTTTATCGACTACATGTGCAGTTTCGGGCCCATGATACTCGGCCACAACCACCCCGTTGTGGACAAAGCCGCCGATGAACAGAGAAAGATGGCCAACTGCACCAACCACCCCGGGCCAATCATGGTGGAGCTTGCTGAATATATGGTGGATCTGATCACATTTGCGGATTGGGTCCTTTTCGGAAAGAATGGTGGTGATATGACCACTTTCGCCATCCTCGCTGCCCGGGCACATACAAACCTGAAAAAAATCATCACGGTGCGCGATCATTATCACGGGGTAGGAGCATGGTGCACATCCCTCGGCCATGGAGGCATAATACCCGAGGACCACGAAAATATTTTGAAAGTCGAATGGAATGATATCGACAGTTTCCGCAAGGTGGTCCGGGAACATCGCGGGGAAATCGCCGGTTTCATAGCCACTCCCTACCATCATCCTACTTTTACGGAACAGATCATGCCCTTGCCCGGATACTGGCAAGAGATTGAAAAAATCTGCCGTGAAGAAGGAATCGTCATCATACTTGATGATGTTAGAGCAGGTTTCCGGCTCAACATACATGGTTCCAACGAGTATTTCGATTTTACTCCGGATCTCAGTTGTTATTGCAAGGCAATGGGCAATGGCTATCCCATCTCGGCATGCATGGGTAGAAAAGAGCTGATGAACGCAGCAGCCAAGGTTTTCGTCACCGGATCCTACTGGACATCCAGTGAACCCATGGCGGCATCCCTGGCCACACTCAAGGAACTGAAAGAAACCAATGCCATCGACAAGATGTTCAAAACGGGCACCATGCTCATGGAAGGTTTGAAGGAGATAGCCGAGCGTCATGGCCTGGAACTGATCACCTCGGGACCGCCTACCATTCCGTTCATCAATTTTACCGGAAAAGACGGACCTTACCTCAACCAGATCTTCTGTTCAGAAGCTACCAAAAGGGGTTCTTATTTGAACCCGCAACACAACTGGTTCATTTCCGCGGCGCATGAAGAGAAGGATATCAATGAAACACTGAACCATGCCGAGGCGGCCATGAAAATAACCAAGGATAGGGTCGACAGGAAGGCGCTTGTCTACTAAAACACGGCCGGGCCCCGGTTCCCGGGATGGATACCGGTCCGATCAGAAAAATCAAGGCTCTCCATTCCATGTGGAGAGCCTTCTTTTCACAAATATCACCTGCCCGGCGGTGGTTTCAATTTGCCGCCGGCCTGATCACACCGGACAGAAAAGCCTACCATCTTTTTTTCCTTTTAACCGGTGGGGTCGGCCCTCTGTCCCTGTGTTCCAGCATGTTTTCGCGATTGTTCCAGAAAAAAGTAATGGCATAGCCCCCGAATATGATGGCTACAAGGTTGATAAATGATTCTATGCCCATCGCCAGGCCCAATCTGGCATAAACCCCTTGCATGAAGTTGAAATGAACCTGGATCAGCCCCATGACCACAAGTGATCCTCCCGCCAGAATACCATATACAAGAGCATCCTCTTTACGCAACAGCAACTGTATGCCTGCAGCCAGGGAAATGATTATCAACCAGATGCTTCCCAGAAGAAAAGGATTTTTGAAGTCCCCGAACGTCTCCACATCCTTTACCAGAAGAACGGACGTCGTGTGAAATATTATCCAGTATATTATTGCAAATGCGGCCATGATGATCAGCAGCCAGGACATGATGTTCAATGCTCTGGCAGGCCCTTCATCGAAGGTAACCGCGCGGCGGGCCTTTTTTCTTGAATTCTTTGCTTGGTTTCTCCTGTCCATGAAACACCTCTCCTTTGCAATATTGACGATACCATCATTATATATCACCAATTGAACAATTGAAAATATTTATATGATGAACGGGTGGGTCAAAGACAGGGAAGATTTCCGGAATGGGGCCTGAAGGTTCCCGGGGTTGGTTGTGATTCCCTTCTCGATTTCATCCGGTAGCATGGTCTTTCAATAACCCTGTCCTCCTCTGCTCCCCGACAACCATTCGATGGCTCACAAAAAATTGTTTTTTTGGCCATGGAGAAAGGATGCGGGAACATGGAATACTCACAGTTCACGGGAAAAAGCCATTTCAAAAAAAGAGCTATCCTGCAATACGCATGCGATAGCTCTCTTTCGTTCAAGAAGGTTGCCCGTTCATCCTTCGACTATTCATGCCCGACTCCAACATCTTTCCGGGCAAAAAGATGATAAGCATTGTAGGCTGCGATTATCAATCCCAGAAGGAAATTGTTCCAGGCCAGGGTTGTGGGAGAAAGAACATCCGTGAAGTTGACCAGAGCGATCCAGAGACCAATGACGATATGAATGATGTGAAACGTGGTGAGCATCTTTTCTTCCCTCCTTTCTGTCAGGTTTGCCATCTTCCTGTTCCTGTCCTAGAATAGCCCCTGTATAAAAGGAAAAACGTGTCGGGAAATAAAATACAGGACGATGATCAAACCTATCAACCATGCACCATATTTGACCACGGAATGGGTCAGTGTCAATACCGTTGCGTTTTCACTTTCTCTTTCTTCCATATGCTTGCTTCCTTTCCACTTTCGGTTTGAAATCACTACCTTTATATTTTCCAGATTCCGATTAATTATAATCAAAAATTCAACCGGCCCCTGTCAATGGATAAGAAACAAATAAGAGTAAACACTAAATAAAGAAACACCGGAACTTCATGTAGAAGGGAGGTTGAAACAATTGGCCAAAAAATTTAACAAGGGTAGAAAACAGAAGAGGAATATCGATATCAACAAACTTGAAAAATACCGCGAAGAGATTTCAAGGGAACTGGGAATAAACTTGCCCCCCCTTGACAGTTTCAAAAAGAGCAAGAAGAATGAGGCATTCCTTCCGGATACCGATGATGATAGCTACCATTTGCCCTAGTACATCCTTGAAAAAAGACCGGGAAATCTATTCCCGGTCTTTCATTTTTCTGATGATCGCATCAGCCATCTCCGAAGTCCTCGCCGTCCCACCGAGATCATAGGTGACTTCCTTGCCCTCGGCGATGACCGCCGCCAGTGAACTTTCTACCAGATCGGCCGCCTTGCTTTCCCCCAGATGTCTCAGCATGAGCACAGCAGAAAGCAACATGGCACTGGGATTTACCTTGTCCATACCCGCATATTTGGGAGCGCTTCCATGGACCGGTTCAAAAACTGCCATCTCTTTTCCGATATTTGCCCCCGGTGCCAATCCCACCCCTCCGGCCAGGCCGGCACAGAGGTCGGAAATGAAGTCACCGTAAAAGTTGGGCATCACCATAACGTCATAGAGATGGGGTTTTTGGACCAGTTGCATGCACATATTGTCCACGATCCGATCTTCAAATTCAATAGTCGGATATTCCCTGGCCACATACCGGGCCACTTCAAGGAAAAGACCATCACTCAGCTTGAGGATATTGGCCTTGTGCACTGCCGTAACTTTTTTCCTTTTGTTTTTGACGGCATGATCAAATGCAAAACGCACTATATTTTCCGAAGCTTTGCGAGTGATTATTTTTATACTCTCCGCTGCATCTTCACCGACCCTGTGTTCCACCCCGGAATAAAGGCCTTCTGTATTTTCCCTGACAACGACCAGGTCGATGTCCCGGTAATGTGATTTTACACCGGGATAACTCCTGGATGGCCTCAGGTTGGCGTAAAGGTCAAGTTTCTGCCGCAGGGCTACATTCACGCTGCGAAAGCCGACTCCCACCGGAGTTGTAAGCGGCCCCTTCAGGGCAACCTTGTTTCTCCTGATCGAGGAAATTACTTCGTCGGGCAAAGGGGTCCCGCATTTCTTCAAAGCCTCCTCCCCGGCAACAACCTCTTCCCACTCTATCTTGACCCCGGTTCCGTCCAGTACCTTTAAAACCGCTGCGGCAATGTCGGGCCCTGAACCGTCGCCGCGTATCAAAGTGATTTTGTACATATACCATGCTCCCTCCGTTTCCACAAGCGCTGCTTCCGCTATATTTTATATCAAGAATGTTCATTGATCAAAATACTATTCGTAGATATTCCGGTATTGATTGTAGGTATTCAATACTTTCTGTACATATTCACGCGTTTCCAGCAGGGGAATATCGGCGATATTTTCAGCCCGTCCATCCCAGATTCCTTCGGAGAGCCATCGCCTGACCCGGTTCCTTCCCCCGTTGTAAGCTGCCAGAGCTACAGCCAGATCGTCATCACAGAATTGTACCATCAAACCTGATAGATACCATGAGCCGATCTTGACATTGCAATCCGGTTCAAACAACAAGTCTTGATTGTATGCCTCAAAACCCATTATACCGGCCGCCCATTCCGCCGTTTCGGGCATGATCTGCATCAGTCCCGCCGCCCCTTTGGCAGATACCGCTGCCGGATCAAACCCGCTTTCTACATGGATAATCGCTGCCAGCAGATTGGGATCGAGATCATGTTCCAGGGCAGAGTGGTGTATTTCTTCCCTGTAAGGAAAGGGGTAGAGAAATCTTCCCCAGAAAGGTGCGTAGAGAAAATGCAAGACCAGCAACACCAGGAGAAATATCAATATATAATATATATTGCTTTTTTTCAATCTTCCCAGCCACTCTTTCAGGAACCGTTGTTTTTTGTTTCCATACCGCGTCCTCTTTTTTTGTCCAGGAGAACAGGTACTATATCCCAGAATTCCTCTACCTGCGCGCGGGTTTTGTCAAGGCCACCGCTATTGTTGATGGTAAAATCGACATACTGTTTTTTCTTTTCTGCGCTCATCTGGGATGAAAAGCGGTCTTCCATCTCCCTGTCTGTCAAACCGTCGCGATTTTCAAGCCTTTTTTTCTGAATATCAACAGGTAGATCAACCAGAACCACAACATCGACGAAGCCATGCATACCACTTTCGATCAGGAGCGGCACGTCCAGTACAATCACCTCGGGCCCGGCAGAATTACTCTTTCTCAGGGCATCGATACCTTCAACCATTTTTTCCACTACCCGGGGGTGAACGATGGCATTCAGTCTGTTCCTGGCCGCATCATCGCTGAAGACAATATGACCCAGTTTCTCCCGATCTATATCCCCGCTTTTCAAAAGTATACCCGTACCGAAGTGATCAACGATCTCTTCCCAGGCAGGCTCCCCGACCCCCACAACATCCCTGGCCATCACGTCAGCATCAAACACCACGGCACCCTTTTTTTCAAACATTCTGGCCACTGTACTCTTGCCGGAAGCTATCCCGCCCGTCAATCCCACGATCAACATTGTTCATGTCTCCCTGCCCCGCAGCTTTTTTCCCATTCTCAGATAAAATAAATCACACTGATGACAATCAAGGTGAGTCCCGCCAGTATCGATGCATATCTGGAAAAATGGCCGACGGAGGCAATTTTTTTTCCTATCAGCATGCCAGCCGACACCATCAAAAAATTTGTAAGGCCAACGGCACCAACCGTAGCCACCGGGTTCAAGCCGATCATGACCGCTCCAAAGCCTGCGCCGAAGGCATCGGTGCCAAGAGCGATCCCCAGAATAATCGATTCTCCGGCACTGAGGGTCCCGGAGTGATCCACATCCGCTTTTTCTGGCCGGTAGGTTATGTCCAGTATCCCTCTGAATCCATTCAGACTTCCCGGCGTATCATGTGCGCCCTCGCTTCCAGGCTCTGCCTTTTCTCTATAAATTGTATATATGTTTTGTATTATAAAGTATACCCCCAATAACAGCAATATCAACCCACCAGCTATCGATGCGGTTTTTACCGGTATGTACCGCGTCAGGGTCTGCCCCATCAGCATGGAAACGGCTACGGCTACGGAGGAAAATATGCATATAACAAGAAGCGATGAAGGCAAAATTGCAAGTCTGCGGACACCGCAGGCCATCCCGACACCAAAACCATCAAAACTGACCGCTATAGCCAGCAAAATGGTGGCCAACTTCAAGAACAATCCCCATCCTCTCCATGAATCTTCACTTAATATAATATGGAAGCGGTTGGGGAATGTGAAAGGAAGGAGATAGAGAGAAAGGGGCTAGCCGGGCTCGACCTGGCACCCCGGGCAAAAATAGGTGCCCCGTCCCCCGACAACTATTCTCTGAATGACGTTATTGCATTCGGGGCATCGTTCATCTTTTCGCCGGTAAACCATGAGCATATTCTGGAATGTACCAGGTTCACCACCGGTACGCCGATAATCGCTGATACTGGTTCCTCCGCTCTTGATGGCCATGGACAGAACCTGCCTTACCGTTTTGAACAGCCGGCTGACTTCGGTTTCATGCAAACACCCGACCCTGGTCAACGGATGGATACCTGCCAGGAAAAGGCTTTCGTCAGTATATATATTTCCCAGTCCGGAGAAAAATTTCTGGTCCAGGAGAAGGCCCTTGATCCGTGATCTGCACCGGGTAGCCAGGCGTTCCTTGAACTGTTGCTCGGATGCCTCTGCCCACCAGTCAGGCCCCAGCCTGTCCAGGCCGGCAATATGGTCTTCCCCTTTTTCCAGTAGCCATGCACGGCCAAATTTACGCGGATCGGAAAAATAAAACCCGCCGCCACTCTTCAGGCCAAAGATCATGCGTACATGTTCTGCACGAACAGAAGCGGCATCTTCAACAAAATAAATAAGGCGGCCCGTCATCCGTAGATGAAAAACCAGCCTTGAAGAACCGTGCAGTTTCATGATCAGAAACTTGCCTTTCCGGAACAAACCTTCAACGGTGAGACCCCCGAGAAGCCGTGAAAATTCTTCTTCTTCCGGGTATCCTACCGTTCCGGGAAAGATTACTCTGACGGACTCTATCGTCTCACCCCTTACCAACGCATCCAGATCCTTGCGGATTGTTTCTACTTCGGGCAACTCCGGCATGATTCTCCTCCATCAACGATGTTTGCTTTCTATTGCCCCCGGATAAAGAGATGCAAATTCATAGCCCCGCGCCAGTAGCTGATTGATTATCTCGGGCAGTACCTCGACCGTGGCCTCGCAATCTTTTCGATCATGAAATAAAACCACTATATCTTCCTGCAGTTCATCGACAATGCCCAGTACGTTGTTCAGTATATCCTCGGGAGCAAGTGAAGCAATCCCATCACCGGAATCCACGTTCCAATCGAAATAATCATAGCCTTCTTCTATCACTACACCTGTCAGTTCTGCAATGATGTCATACCCTGCTATCCTGCGGGCTCTGCTGATCGATGAACCGCCGGGAAACCGCATTATTTCCGTTTTAATCCCTGCCTTTTCCAGGATCAGATCTTCCATCCTCCGCAAATCATTCATGAACGAATCCCTGGAACGATAGATGTGGTTGTAATCATGCGAATATGTATGGTTTCCAAGAACATGGCCCTCGTCAACAATACGCCGATAGATACCCTCTTCGACCTGGTTGTCTTTACCGATAACAAAAAAAGTGGCCGGCACCTCGTAAGTACCCAGAACATCGAGAATGGTCCCCGTGTTGATGCTGGGTCCATCATCAAAGGTGAGGTAAGCCAGCGGTCCGCTACCGCCGACCGCATACAGGTCGTTTTCTTCCTGTCGTGACCCGGTTCCTGTTTGATCTCCACCCTGGTTCGGGCCGGCAGCTTCCTCGTCCGGAATGGAGTCATTGAAAGAATCGCCTTCAAGGTTACTTTCATCCAGCAAGGTCAGGGCGTGAGCGATTATTGCTTCTCTATGTATGGAATAGATTATAAAAATACCGCCAATTGTCAATAAAATCAACACAAGAGTCAGCAATTTCAGAAAATCATGTTTTTCCATGGACATCATCCCCGGCCATTTTATTTTATACGAATTTTTGCAATTACAGGCTACTTACAGTCTATTCTGTTTATCGGATGAAATAGCCCGGTTGAAAAATTTTATCCCATATCATACCAGGTCTTGCCCGAGGCCAGATCCACTTTCAACGGAACGGCCAGGTCGGCAGCATTCTCCATCTCCTTTTTTATTACCCGGGATACTTCTTCCTTTTCGTCTTCCGGTAACTCGAAAATCAGTTCATCATGAACCTGGAGAAGCAATCTGGCTGCATAATCACGTTCGCGCAGGCTCCCGTCCACCCTCAGCATGGCCACCTTGATTATGTCGGCAGCCGATCCCTGAATGGGCGTGTTGCGTGCTGTTCGTTCCGCAAAACCCCGCCTGCTGAAATTGCGGTCATTAATTCCGGGCAGATAGCGCCGACGATTGAAATAGGTGGTCACATAACCCTCACTTCGGGCCTGACGGACGATATCATCCATGTAGCGTTTTACGCCGTGGTAACGTTCAAAATACCGGTCTATATATTCCTGCGCCTCCCGACGCGAAACTTTCAGATCCTGGGCCAGGCCGTAATCGCTCATGCCGTAAACAATACCGAAATTCACCGTCTTGGCCCGATGACGCATCTCCGGCGTTACCTCCTCCAGTGCCACCCCGAATATTTCCGCGGCAGTGCGGCGGTGAATGTCCTCGTCTTTGCGGAAGGCATCGATCAGCGTGGGATCCCGGGAAAGGTGTGCCAGTACCCTCAGTTCGATCTGGGAATAATCGGCAGCCAGGAGTATGCAATCTCTCCCTGAAGGTATGAAAGCAATACGGATACGCCGCCCCTCGGGCATCCGCACGGGAATGTTCTGAAGGTTGGGCTCGCTGCTACTCAGGCGGCCGGTGGCCGTAACCGTCTGATTGAAGGTAGTATAGATCTTTCCCGATGATTCCTCTATATACGGGATCAGGCCCGTCAGATATGTTCCTTCAAGCTTGACCAGATGCCGATAGTACAGTATCTTGGTGGCGATTTCATGTTCCTGCGCCAATTCTTCCAGAACACCGGCGTCAGTTGAATAGCCGGTTTTGGTTCTTTTGATTACCGGCATTTTCAATTTCTCGAACAATATGCAAGACAGTTGACGTGGTGAATTGAGGTTGAATTTTTCTCCGGCAAGCACAAATATTTCTTCCTGCAGGTTTTCTATCTGCGCCTTTATTTCTTTTGATATAGCGTCTATTTTCTCCCGGTTCACGCTGATGCCTTGCAATTCCATCCGCGACAAAACCGGCAGAAGGGGCAGTTCCACATCCCGGTAAAGCTCCGCAAGCATATACCCGGCCAGTTTGTCTTCCAGTACCCCCCTGAGTTTGAACAAATGGGGCACCTCTTCGGCCAGAAGACGGGCTTGCAGCTCGTCATCATTGACCGCCTCCTTGCCCGACGGGGGTTCGCCCAGGTTGACATCGAGATACTCATTTATAATGGCCCTGGTGCTTAAATCTGCCCGGCCCGGATCAAGGAGGTATGCTGCCAGCATGGAGTCGAATTCAGGACGGGTAATGGTCACACCGAGGGCTGACAAGATATTCAGCAACGGTTTGGTATGATGCCCCAGCAACTTGACTGGACGGCCATCGCCCAGAAGTTCCTTCAGAAAAACCCCCCACGATCCCGAAGAAAACAGCGAGGGTTCAAAATAATATCCGCGTGACTCATCCATGGCAAAGGCAATGGCCCGGGGGGTGCCTTTCCAGCAGGGGTAATGTTCGCCGGTCTTTACAAGCAAGGCAACGGATGAATTTTCTGATGATGCGATGATCTCGCGCAGTTGTTTGATCGTTGTTACCGGGACCTGGCCGGAAATAGTTGTCTGTTTTTGTTCTGATGTTGCCTCGACGGCCGGCAGCCTGTTCAGGAGGCTTTTGAATTCCAGATCATTGAAAACATTTCTCAATCGTTCATAATCCGGTATGCCCAGTAAACATTGATCCCAGTTGAAATCCAATTCTTCGATCCGGCATCTGATCGTAGCCAGATCCCGGCTAAGCAATGCCTGATCACGATACAACTCCAGGTTCTTCCTCAATTTGCCTTTCATCTCCGAGGTGGAAGCCAGCACACGATTCAGGTTTCCGTACTCATGCAATAACTTCAATGCGGTCTTCTCCCCGACACCGGGAACACCTGGAATGTTGTCGGATGGATCTCCCTTGAGCGCCATAAAATCGACCATCTGCTCCGGTTTCAAGGTATACCGCTCCCATAACCTGGCAGAATCATACTCATGAAGGATGGAGATTCCCTTGCGCACGATGATCACTTTGGTGTAATCGGAGATAAGCTGAAAAAGGTCGGTATCGCCGGTGAAAATCAATGATTCGATTTTTCTTTTTTCCGCTTTTTTTACCAGAGTGCCGATGATGTCATCGGCCTCGTATTCATCCAGTTCATATATGGGAAAACGATAGGCCTCGACAATTTCTTTGATACGGTTGATCTGTTCATTGAGTTCTTCCGGTGCACTTTCACGATGCACCTTGTAATCTGCAAAGAGAGCGTGGCGAAAAGTTGGCCCGGGCCTGTCAAACACAACCGCCCCGAAGTCAGGACTGGTTTTTTCAAAGATACCGGTCAACATGCTGGTAAAGCCATAGACAGCATTGGTCTGCTCTCCCCTTTTGTTTTGTAGCAAAGGCAGTGCATAAAAAGCACGATAAACGATGCTACTGCCGTCTATTATGAGAAATTTTGCCGTGGACAAAATTGATCAACCCCTGACCTGAATTCAAGTCAATCATACCACAATTGTAGCTGCGGTGTAAGCAGAGCCATAAAAAAACAACCGGCCAGGGAAAATCAACATGATGCCGGTCAGAAGGCAGAATGGTGTTAATTTGTTCGTAGTGGGGAAAAATATTTTTGTAAATTGCATATCACTGTGCCGTCAAGGAGGCCACATGTTTGAAAACACGCATACAGCACCTGCTTGATTCAAGATTTGAATCAGGGAAAAATTTTCTCATTTCGCGGCCGGCGCTTCTGGATGAGCTGGTCTGCACTTTTCAAAAAGAGTTGCATGAACAGATCAGGTCCCAATCATTTTTCCAGCGGGGGAACAAACTGGCTATCCCGGCCGACCCCGATTTGAGTCAAGCTATCGGCCGTCAGGTCATCCTGACCTGGGGCCTCGCTTTCGCCATCGGCATGACCAGCCATGTTCCTTCCCCAAAAATGAATGAACATGATTGACCTTTTCCCATTTCCATCGACGCTGTACCTGCTTTTTTTACCCGCACCCGTGTACAAACAAAAACCCCGGGCATGGCTCTTCCCGGGGCTGGAAGTGACCGGTTGAATCAGGCTCGGCTGGATTTATCCAGTTGACGGTTAAGATCGGCCATCTCGATAGCATTGATAGCCGCCTCCGCCCCCTTGTTTCCGGCCTTGCTGCCGGCTCTCTCGATGGCCTGTTCCAGGGTATCACTGGTGATGATCCCGAATATGACCGGCAGTCCGGTATCCAGTGCCACCTTGGCAACGCCTTTGGCTGCCTCGGCAGCGACATATTCAAAATGGGGAGTTGCACCGCGGATCACAGCACCAAGACAGACAACCGCATCGTATTTGCCCCCAAGCGCCATCTTCTGCGCTACCAGAGGGATTTCCAGGGCACCCGGCACCCAGGCAATCTCTATGTTTTTTTTCTGCACATCATGGCGATGGAAGGCGTCAAGAGCTCCCGAAAGCAATTTCCCCGAAATAAACTCGTTGAAACGACTGATGACGATCCCGAAACGGTAATCATGGGCAATGATCTTTCCTTCGTACTGGTTATACACTTTACTCCTCCTCTTTTCAGATTATTTGAGATGCAGATAATGGCCCAATTTATCCCTCTTCGTGGCCAGGTAGTTGCAATTGTATGGTGTAGGGGCACTCTCCAGGGCTACCCTCTCCTCGATTGAAAGCCCGTAGCCCTCCAGGCCTTTTATTTTGCGAGGGTTGTTGGTAAGAAGGCGGATTTTCTTGATGTTCAGATCAACAAGAATCTGCGCTCCTATCCCGTAGTCCCGCAAATCCGGGGCAAAACCCAGAACCTCGTTGGCTTCGACGGTATCCTTGCCCTGATCCTGCAGATGATAAGCCTTTATCTTGTTCAGAAGGCCGATACCTCTCCCTTCCTGGCGCATATAAACCAGAACCCCCCGCCCCTCTTCTGCAATCTGTTTCATGGCCTGTTTCAGCTGTTTGCCACAATCACATCGCAATGAACCAAGGACATCGCCGGTGAAACATTCGGAGTGAACCCTTACCAGCGTTGGTTTCTCCGGATCCATCTCGCCCATGACCAGGGCAACATGGTCGTGTTCATCCAGTGAGTTTTTGTATATGATCAGTTTGAAATTTCCAAATTGGGTGGGAATTTCAGTTTCTGCGGCTCTTTTGACCAGCTTTTCTTCTTTCATGCGATGATTGATAAGATCGGCAATGGTAATTATCTTCAACCGGTGTTGCCGGGCGAACTCCGTCAACTGCGGAACCCTGGCCATGCTCCCGTCATCATTCATTATCTCGCAGATCACACCCCCCGGGTAAAGGCCGGCCATCCGGCAGAGATCCACCGTGGCCTCGGTATGGCCCGCGCGCCTCAATACGCCCCCCTCTTTTGCCTGCAAGGGGAAGACATGCCCTGGGCGCACCAGCTCTTCAGGACGGGTGGTTGGTTCTATCAACGTTCTAACTGTCAAAGCCCGCTCCGATGCGGATATTCCCGTCGTCACCTTTCTGGAATCAACCGATACAGTGAATGCCGTCTCGTGTTTGTCGGTATTCCTTTCCACCATCAAGGGAATTTCCAGTTCTTCTATCCTGGAAGCAGTCAAGGGAACGCAGACCAGACCCCTGGCATGGCGGATCATGAAATTTATTGATTCCGTCGATGCTTTTTCCGCAGCAATTACCAGATCTCCTTCATTTTCCCTATCTTCATCGTCGACAACAATGATCATACGCCCCGCCCTGAGTTCATCCAGAGCTTCTTCGATTGTGCTGAATTTCACTCTTTGTACCTCCTCTATCAAAAACCCTGCTCCATCAAATAATCCAGCGTCAACCCTTTTCCGGTGGCCAGGGTTTTATTTTCTATCAGGCGATGGAGATGTTTTTCCACATATTTACCGACAACATCCACTTCCAGATTGAACCTGTCACCAATCTGTTTGAGTCCCAGCGTTGTGGCTGCAAGGGTGTGGGGAACCAGGGAAACACTGAAATCTTTTTCGGTAACATCGGCTACCGTGAGGCTTGTTCCATCTACAGCCACGGATCCCTTTTTTATGATATAAGCGGTCAGATCCGGGGGAACTGCAAAACACATCACCACGGCGTTGCCTTCATGTTTGCGCGATAAAAGGGTGGCTGTACCATCCACATGTCCACTAACCAGATGCCCGCCCAATCTTCCATCTGCAGGCATGGCACGTTCCAGATTGACAGGGCTTCCGGAAGAAAGTTCCGCAAGGTTTGTATTCCTCATCGTTTCGGGCATCACATCGGCCTCGAATACGGTTCTACCCTTGAGGCCTGCAACGGTAAGGCAAACACCGTTGACAGCGATGCTATCCCCGATAGCCACCCCGTCAAGAATTTTTGAAGCTCGGATAGAAATCCTGTTTCCGTCCGGAGCGGTACGACTCGATTCCACCATCCCGACCTCTTCAACAATTCCCGTGAACATCTGCCCTCGCCTCTTCTTCCAGATGGCGATGAGGATAGCCGATCAAAAGCAAATCCTCATCGTACTGTTTCAACTCCAGGCCGGATACCATCCAGGCTTTTTTGAGCACATCGATCCCTTCTCCGGCAAAAGGTGTCGGTGCGGATTGGCCACCGAAGATGATAGGAGCCAGAAACAGGTATATTTTATCGATAAGGTTTTCTTCCAGAAAACTGTAGTTGACCGTACCGCCGCCTTCGACAAGCAATGAACTATACTTGCGTTTCCCAAGTTCTATCATCAATGCCTCCAGGGAAACCCTGCCCCTCTCCGATGGCAGGAGAAGGATTTCAACACCCCTTTCCCTGAGTTTCTCGCAGCGTTCCGGCGGAGCCGCCTCCGTGGCCGCCACCATTGTCGTTGCTCTGGAGGAGGGGTTGATCACCTTGGCGTCCAACGGCAACCGGGCCCTGCTGTCCAGTATTACACGATCAGCATCCCGGCCCTCCCGGTCAGTCAGGCGCGTGGTCAGCACGGGGTCATCCCTCAGAATCGTGTTGATCCCCACGATGATGGCGTCGGCACGATTGCGCAACTGGTGTGCCATCTGGCGTGATTTCTTTCCCGTTATCCAACGTGAATCACCTTCCCTGGTAGCTATCTTGCCATCAAAGCTCATCGCTGCCTTGACAATCACAAAAGGACGGCGAGTAGTAATATATTTGATAAAAACCTCATTGAGGCGCCGTGCTTTGTCTTCCAGCACCCCCACCTTGACCTCGATTCCTTTTTCCCGCAACCAATCGATACCCTTGCCGTTGACGATGGGGTTGGGATCTTTCATGGCCACGACCACCTTGGATATTCCCGCGGCATGGATACTCTCCACACAGGGGGGGGTTTTACCCCGGTGACAGCAAGGCTCAAGGTTGGCATACAATGTGGCACCCCTGGCCTTTTCTCCCGCTTTCTGCAAAGCAATATATTCGGCATGGGGCCCACCGGCATATCCATGATATCCCGTACTGACAACTTCCCCGTTCTTGACCACTACCGCCCCAACCATCGGGTTCGGATTGGTAAGCCCCCTGCCTTTACGAGCCAGATCGAGGACCGTCCACATGATACGTTCATCAGCATCCAAATAGTTCTCACCTCTCTGTTAACCGCATATGATCTTGATCAAAAAAAACCCCTGAAAGCTTCGGGGTCAGATAACAGTGGCATACGACAGGCATGCGCATTTTTGTTTTCCTTCTCCCTTCCAGACTATACTGTCGGCCCCGGATTTTCACCGGATCAGCTTCAGGCTCGCGGGCTTTCCACAGGTGGATCACCGCCGGTTCGGAATTGGAAGTCCATCGATAGAACCCCTCACCGTACCCCGAAGGAACTTCAATACTGCATTGTAAATTGAATTCTGGCTACCAATATTGAAAAGACTTTCCGTTGCCACCGCCTTCTTCAACAATGTGATCGGTAAGTCATTATATCATATTATTTTTTATTTTTAAACACCGCGTTTTTCCCCGGGCAACATTTTGATAGCCTGAATAATGCGGCCATCCCTTTCCCCGCCGAAGACAGCCGACCCCATGACCAGGACCGATGCCCCGGCTTCGACAACAGATGCGGCAGTCTCCCTGTTCACCCCTCCGTCAACCTGCAATTCTATGTCTTTTCCAAGACTTTTTATCTTCCGGGCAATGGTTCTTATCTTGGGCAGTACTGCGGGAATAAATTTCTGTCCCCCGAATCCGGGATTGACACTCATCACCAGAACCAGGTCAAGCAGATCCCACAGGTAATCCAGGACATGCTCCGTCGTTGCAGGATTCAGGGCAAGCCCGGCCCGAAGGCCGCATTCCTTGATCGAATACAGAAGCCGATGAAGATGATCGGATGATTCCGCATGGACGGTGATCAGGTCGGCTCCCGCCCGGCTGAATTCCGCGATGTGCTTTTCCGGTTCCACGATCATGAGGTGGACATCCATCAGTAGCCCGGTCCTTGACCGGAGTGATTCGACCATCTGGCTCCCGATGGTAATATTGGGCACGAATCTTCCATCCATCACATCTATATGGAGCCAATCTGCTCCATTCCGTTCTGCCCAGACAACATCCCGCTCCAGATTTGCAAAGTCTGCCGATAGTATTGATGGTGCAATTTTAATCACTTGATCATTCCTCTTTCCGGTTATTGATCGGTTTCTTTCAGGAAAACAAGATAATGATTGTAGCGCAACTCGCTGATTGCACCGTCTTTCACCGCCGCTTTCACCGCGCAGCCCGGTTCATCCCTGTGCAGGCAGTCTCTGAATTGACATCGTTCGCGGTATCCTTCCATCTCCGGAAAATAACTATCCATGGGTTTGTCGGCGCCAACCGAGAGGTCAGCTTTGGTGAATCCCGGTGTATCAACAACCATGCTTCCATCGTCAAGAAAAAATATTTCTACATGGCGCGTGGTATGCCTGCCACGTAGCCCTTTCATGCTGACCTCGGCGGTTTTCAAATTTATCCCCGGCTGGACAGCATTTATCAAGGATGTTTTCCCCACGCCCGATGGGCCCGTAAAAACGGAAATATTGCCCTTCAAATATCGGGCCAGGGTTTCGATGCCTTTTTTCTGCAAAGCATCGGTGTGAATATGTTCATAGGGAAATAGACTCAATTTCCGATCTATCTCCTGCCGTTCCTTTTCATCCACCAGATCAACCTTGTTCATGCAGATCAGCGATCCTATCTCTCTGCTTTCCGCCGCCACAAGCTGGCGGCTGAGCAGGTTCCAATCGGGGCTGGGCCTGCGAGAAGACAGAACCATGACCATCCGACTTACATTTGCAACCAGCGGACGCCTGAAATAGTTTTTCCGTGGCAACACTTTTTCAATAACGCAGCCATCCCTATCATGGGCCGAAAATTCAACAAGGTCTCCGGCCATGATGTATCTTGCCCGGCCCTTGTATCTGCCCCGCAAATAACAGCGGTGAGAGACTCCTGACTTCGTGATAACATCATAAAAACCACCGGCAGCCCGCAGCACACGCCCTTTTTTGAAATCCATTAATGGGGTTCACCAACCTCGATATGTTCACCTTCCTCGGACGGCCACTCCACATCTGCCATGCCGGGGTCCTGCCCCTTGCTCCAGACGATATCGACAAGATCACCCGGTTTCACGTCTGTGCCCGCCGGCGGATATTGTTCGACAACCGTGCCGGGCGGTAGATCTGAAAACTCATCTTTCTCTTTGTTGATGATCAGTCCCTCCCGGCTAAGATACATCTTGACATCAACTTCCCTTTCCCCCACCAGGTTGCGGATGGGAAAGGAACGTTCCCCCTTGCTGATATACAGAATCACCTCGTCCCCCTGGTACAACTGCACCCCCGGGCGAGGATCCTGTCTGATGACATAACCTGCTTCCACCTTGGAATTGAATTCCTCTTCGATCTGGAATTCCAGTTTGCTCTGCCCCAGGAGAAGGGAGGCCTCTCTTTGGGGCATATTTGTTACTTCCGGTACTTTTATCAGTTCCCTGCCCTTGCTAACCTCCAGCACGACCTCCCTGCTTTTCTTGACCTTGCTCCCACCGGCCGGGTCCTGTGAAATGACATGGTCCTCCTCGACTATTTCATGGTACTTGAAAACTTTGCTGAAATTGAGGCCGGCTTCATCAAGTTCCTTCTCCGCTTCTTCCAGTACAAGGCCTTCCACCTCCGGCACCTCGACATCGGGCACGGCAAGCAGATTTTTTAGCAGATAGTAACCGCCAAACAACAGGATCGGAAGCAGGATAACACCCATTACCACCAGGGCCACCCTGTTCTTCCAGAAAGATTTCCCGGGTTTTTCTTCCCTGTTTTCATCCTCGCTCAGTTGTTTTTCCTGAAGGGGGGGCAGAATCCGGGTGTTCTCCACCTCTTGTTCCTCGCTGTTCTGCACGGCAGCATTTGTTTTTCGTTCCCGCTGCCACAAACGGATATCCCCCAGAAGTTCATGGGTACTGGCATATCTCCGGGAAGGGCTTTTCTGGACCGCTTTCAGAATCATCCTCTCCAGGGGTTCCGGAATATCGCTGAATAAAGTACGCGGTGGTGTTATCTCTTCGTTCAGATGTTTCAACGCCACGGAGATGGGGCTATCGCCCATGTAGGGAACCTGGCCCGTTAACATCTCGTAGAGAACTATGCCCAGAGAATAGATGTCGGATTGTTCACCTGTAAAATTGCCCTTGGCCTGTTCCGGGGAAAAATAATGGACGGATCCCATGACCTGTTCGTTGTAGGTCACCGTGGCTGCATTGACGGCCAGGGCGATACCAAAATCAGTTACCTTTACCTGCCCGTTCCGTGAGATCAAAATGTTCTGCGGTTTTATATCCCGGTGGATAACTTTGTTGAAATGGGCATGCAGGATCGCTTCTGTAATCTGGCGGAATATCTCCATGGCCTCATCGGCCGCAAGCCTTTGTTTTTCACGGATAAGATCTTTCAGCGTCTTGCCCTGAACATATTCCATGACGATATAATGGATATCGCCTTCCTCGCCAACATCATGGATGTTGATGATATGGGGGTGGGAAAGGACGGCGGCAGCCTGCGCTTCCCTGCGAAAGCGGCGTACAAAATCCTGGTCGCTGACCAGATAGTCTTTCAATATTTTCACGGTAACCGTTCTGTTGAGAAGATTGTCACGGGCGGAGTATACATTGGCCATGCCACCCTCACCGATTTTTACCAACAATTCATAGCGCCCTTTAAGCTGCTTTCCGATCATCCGGCATTCTGCCCCCCCGGTTCAACCACAAGAACCAAAGTAATATTGTCGTGGCCACCCCGCTCATTGGCCAATGAAATGAGATCATCGATTGCCCTGTCAGGCTGATCCCGATGTTTCAAGATAACTTCCCCTATTTCCCCTTCCTCGATCAGGGAGGTCAACCCGTCAGTACAAAAAAGAAGAACGTCTCCTTCATGCACATCAACGCCGAGGATGTCGACCTCAACCTTCAAAGACGTTCCCAGGGCCCTGGTCAGAACATGCCGACGAGGATGGCTGCCTGCTTCTTCCCTGGTGATGCGCCCGTCCTTGATCATCGCCTCGACAACGGTATGGTCCTCCGTCATCCTTCTCATGACCTTGCCTGAAAGATGATAGGCACGGCTATCACCAACATGCCCGATGGTCAAACATTTGCCGGAAATAAACCCCATGGTAAAGGTGGTTCCCATTCCCTTTTTGCCGGGGTCATCCCGGGCCTGGTTGAATATTTCATCATTGATTGTGTTGATCAAGTCCCTGATATATTCAGGGGTATCCTTTTTGAAGCTCCCGGGCGCTTCTTCCGCAAGGGCAAAACGCGACAGAACGTCAACGGCGATAAAACTCGCCACCTCTCCCGCCGCATGCCCTCCCATTCCATCGGCCACGGCCAGGATGGCCGTTTCATCGTCATAAACCTTGAAATAATAGTTGTCTTCGTTGCTCTGACGTTCTTTACCGGGATCGGAACGCCCAAATACCTTCAACTTGTGATCCCCTCCGGGATTTTTATCTTCATGAAATTGATGTCCGATTTTTCGCCCTGTTGTATGCTTATTCGTCAAAAAGTATAGCAAAAATAAATATAAAAGGCAATGTATCAGGGTCTATACTCCGCTTCCAAAATTTTGTTTTTATCCATCCCATTCTGGATTTGTTTCGGTTATTATAATATTAATTATTTATCTTGAAAAACCTTTTATTGATATATTATAATCTCATAATCTCTGTAAAAGAGCGATAAAAAAACCGTCTCTGCCGTGTATATGGGGGTAAAATTCCACCACCCCCCGTTCGGTTTCCTCCGGTGACACCCCATCAAGTCTGGCAGTAACAACGGCAGGTTTCAATGAAGGATTCTCCTTCATCAGGAAGTCGACAACCTCGCCTGTTTCTTCCGGTTCATTGCTACAGACACTGTAGAGCAGTTTCCCCCCCCTTCTTACTACCCGTGAAGCCGCCAGTAGCAATTCTTTTTGAAGCCGGCTCAGGGCAGAAATCATCTCCTCGCTCTTCTGCCATTTCAGATCCGGCCTGCGATCGAGTACACCGAGCCCCGAGCAGGGCGCGTCACAGAGGACATAGTCGGCTTCCCTTTCGAATTCATGCACATCGCGGGCATCCCACACCCTGGTCCGGATAATCTCTATGCCCAGCCTTCTTGCCGCCTCCTCGACCAATCTCAAACGGGACCGATGTTGATCCCCGGCCACGATTATTCCTTCATTACCCATCAGTTCTGCCAGATGAGTCGTCTTCCCGCCGGGGGCGCTGCAAAGATCGATCAATGATTTTCCACTTGCGGGATGCAGGACGCGAGCTGCCAGCATTGACGATTCGCCCTGGATCGTATACAACCCTTCCGTGAAAGAATCCCGCCGGTTCATGGGCAATCCCGGCCGCGGCTCTATCCGCAAAGCTTCGGGGATATCGTTCACCTCGTGGCATGTAACTCCTTCACCAAGAAAAATTTCCTTCAATTCTCCACGGGTAATTTTCAAAAAGTTGGTTCTGACAGATAACGATGGTATACGATTATATGCTGCAACCAACTTCGTGGCCTCTTCCATTCCAAGGCGGTTTAGCCAGCGCCTGACCATCCATGGCGGAAAACTATGGGTCAGCGCCAGATACCGGACAGGATCCTCCCTGACATCCGGCCAGGGCAGATCCTCAAGGCTGGAGGAGAGGCGCCGCAATGCCGCATTGACAAGCCGTGCCACTCCCTTGTGCCCGTAGCGATAACTCAGTTTAACAGCTTCATCGACGGCAACCGGCCGTGGAACGTTGTCCAGATACATGATCTGGTACGCTGCCTGACGCAGCAGATTGCGTATATGAGGTGTAAGTGTTTCCAGGGCTCTGTTCAAAATCAGGCCCAGGGCCCAGTCGATGGTATTGAGGCGCTGGATCGTGCCATAGGCCATGGTTGTAGCCAGGGGTTTTTCATGATCGGGAAGCTTTTTGAGAAATGCGGGTAGGGCAAGGTTGATGTAAGATTTCCGGGTTTCAGTTTTCACCAGAGCCATCAGAGCTGCTTCCCTGGCTGTTGAAATCCCCGTTGTTCTCTCCCTGGAGACCTGTTTCCGTCGCGTAAAATCTTTGTCATCGTGGCTTTTTCTGCCCATCGCTTTAACCAAGTATCATTCCCTTTTTCAATCGATAACCCCGCCAAAAATCGGACGAGTGCACACGCTTCTTGCCCTCCGCCTGGATCTCCCGGATATTGATAAGGCCATCCCCGGTCTTTACCTTGATTCCATCATTGGTAAGGGAGATCACCGTCCCCGGTTTCACATACGGGATACTGTTTTCCTCCCGGGCGATGATTTCCGTCTTCCAGATCTTGAGCCTGTTTCCGCCCTGCAACGTATATGCTCCCGGGGAAGGAGCAAGGCCTCTTACCTGGTTGTGTATCTTCAACGCGGAGTCTTTCCAGCATATCAACTCTTCCCCGGGAGTTATCGGTGGCGCATAGGATATTTTACCGGGATCCTGAGGAAAACTCTGCACACCGCCGGCTGCAATCAGCCCGATGGCCTCCAACAGCAAGCGTGCCCCTTTGCGGGCAAGCCTTTCCAGCAATTGACCCGCGTTCAACGAAAGAGGAATGGGTTCTTCTTCCTGCAAGATGATGTCTCCTGCATCCAGCTCCTCTTCCATGTACAGTACCGTGACACCGGTATGTTTCTCACCATTGAATATGGCATGCTGTACAGGAGCAGCCCCCCGGTAAGCAGGCAGCAGGGAGGGGTGAAGATTGATGCTGCCGTGGGTAGGCAATTCAAGCATTTTTTGCGGTACGATTCTCCCGAAAGCGACGTTGACGATGAGATCGGGAGCCAGTACCTGCATCTGTGTCAGGAAATCGGTATCGGTGAGACGAATGGGCTGATAGACGTAATATCCCCGCGATGCGGCCCATTCCTTGACCGGAGTAGGAGCCATACGGTAACCGCGCCCCTGCGGACGGTCCGGGCGAGTAACGATCCCCAGCACCGTGTGCTCACTCCCGGCCAGCATCTCGATCGAAGGCAAGGCAAATTCGGGGGAACCCATGAAGATAATTTTCAACCGCCTCAAAGATCTTCCCCTTTCTCGCCCAATTCATCCGGATCAACAATGCGCCGGGCTCTTTCCACAAAGAGAATCCCGTGCAGATGGTCTATCTCGTGCTGCAAGATTCTGGCCAGAAGACCCGAGGCTTTCAACCTGACCGGAACATCCTTCTCGTTCAGTGCCTCCACTACCACATGTTCTGCCCGTTTCACTTCGCCGTAGACCCCCGGCACACTCAGGCACCCTTCTATTCCGACCTCACCGCCTTCCGCTTCCACGATGACGGGATTGATCAATTTGTAAAGTTCTCCGTCACCGGCATCCACAACGATGATCTGTTTGGAAATCCCGACCTGGGGAGCAGCCAGGCCCACCCCCTTGTGATGATACATGGTTTCTATCATATCGCGGATGAGGTTGCCAATCGGAGCCGTGACTTTTTTTATGGGAAAAGCTTTTTCTCTCAATGCTTCATGGTTGATTTTAACCAATTTCCTGATACCCATCAGGCCACCCCCATGCAATTATAACATTGACTGTGGGTTGAAATCCACCACCAGCCTTACATCCTGTGCCCTCCATTTATTTCTGAACGCGGAGATAAGGGGCTTTATGGCCGCTGACATTTGAACCATATTTTTCCCCTTTAAAATCAACTGATACCTGAAATGCTTCTTGATACGAAAAAGAGGTGCGGGGGCGGGTCCCAGCATCTCCATTTCTTCACCAGCCTTCACTCTATCCAGATTTCCCAGAAGGCTGGCCATGTACAGCGACGCGTCGTCACCTTTTTTCTCCGAGACAGATACAAAGAGAAAGCGGAGCAATTCCGTGAACGGTGGGTAAGACAGTTCCCGCCGCCGCTCTATCTCTTCACGGAAAAAAGACCTGTAATCATGTTCGCGAGCATAGACGATGCTGTGGTGTCCCGGATGATAGGTCTGCACCACCACTTCCCCTTTCCGATCTCCCCGTCCAGCCCTTCCCGAAACCTGCGTGACCAGCTGGAAGGTTCTCTCTGCCGCCCGGAAATCAGGTAGATGCATACCGGTATCAGCGGCAACCACCCCCACCAGCGTAACCCCCGGAAAATCCAGGCCTTTGGCCACCATCTGGGTGCCAACCATTATCTGGGCCTTCCCGGCGCGAAAATCTTTCCATATTCTTTGATAAGCCCCTTTTCGGGACGTGCTGTCTCGGTCCATGCGCAACACCTCCGGGCCGGGAAACAACTTTCTGATCTCCTCTTCCACTCGCTGGGTCCCTGCACCGAAGAATCGGATATTGTTCCCCCTGCAATCCGGACAGACCGTCGGGGGAGCGGCAATATATGAACAATAATGGCAGACCATCATTTTTTTGGCATGGTGGTAGGTCAACGAAACCGAACAGTGCGGACAACGCATGACATAACCGCATTCCCGGCAGAGAACAAAATTGGAAAAACCGCGGCGATTGATAAAAAGCAGCGCCTGCTCCCCGCCAAACAATACCCTTTCCAGCTTCTTCATCATGGATCGGCTGAAAATACTTCGATTGCCCGCACGCAGTTCCTGCCGCATATCCACTACTTCGATCTCCGGAAGTTCGAAAGGGGTAGCCCTCTCTTTCATCTCCAGAAGTCCGATGCGCTTGTTGTCCGCCTCCCAGTAAGATTCTATGGATGGCGTGGCGCTGCCCAGAAGCAGCAATGCATCATGGTAATCCGCTCTCCACCGGGCAACCTCGCGCGCATGGTAACGTGGTGAATCTTCCTGTTTGTAGCTGTTTTCCTGTTCCTCATCGATGATGATCAACCCTATGTTTTTGAGGGGAGCAAATACTGCAGAACGGGTGCCCAGAACAACCCTGAGGGAGCCTTCCCGTATCTTGAACCACTGGTCGTATCTTTCCCTCAGCGGAAGCCTGCTGTGCAGGAGTGCAATTTCCCGGGGCAGTTTGTTTTTAAAATAGGACACCATCTGGGGCGTGAGCGCTATCTCCGGAACGAGGAGGAGAGCATTTTTGTCCCGTTTCAAGCACTCCTTGATCGCCCGAAGGTATACCTCGGTCTTCCCGCTGCCCGTCACCCCGTGGACAAGCAGTTCCATGTCCCTTCTGGCATCCCAGGCCTTCATGATCTGATGCAGCACCGCTTGCTGTTCATCGGTGAGAACGATCAGCTCCTCATCGATCACGAAATGTCCCCGTGCTCCGGTTTGCCTGAATCGCAGGTGTTTTTCTTCAATCTTCACCAGGCCCTTTTCAACGAGTCTCTGGATAACCGGGGAACTGACCCCTGTTTTCCGTAACAACTCTTGCCGTTGCAGCGGCCTTTTTTCGGAGAGCAACAGCCGCAAGACGCTCTCCTGTTTGGGAGCCCTCCGATGTAGCTTCTGCAAGAATTCCTCGTCAATGAAGTTGGCATTCCCGGGCATCAACCGAACGTATGATTCCTTGATGGCACCGATTCGTTCGTACCCCGGGGGTAGCAGGAGGTTGATCACCTCTATCATGCGGCAGTAATTCCTCTGGCAGAACCAGGGGATCATTTTCATGAACTCATCGCTCAGGGTTACTTCCCCGTCTTCCACCGCCATTATGTCCCTGGTTTTTTCCACGTTCGGTTTATCTATCAATGCCCACACATAGCCGGCGATCCTCCGGTTACCGAAAGGCACCCTTACCCTGCGGCCCGGGTATATTTCCCCCCGGAGTTTCTCCGGAATGCGATAATCAAAAAATCGGTCCGTGGAATCGGTGGCAATGTCCACGATGATTTCCGCATATTTCATGATTCCAGGCCCCTGCCTTTCGATGACTGTTTTGCATAACGATGAAAGATGTTTATAATATATCTGTATATCTGTGATATGATTCAACATGAACAAGACAAATCAGGAGTATTGAATGCGCCATCTGCCTGTTGCCCGCGTGTTGAAAGACAATAAAAAATGGATTGTACTGTCTGCCATCATCTTTGCCATCGGTTTTTTCACCATCTTTGTTGGCCAGGAAATTTCCGGAACTGACCCGCTGGAGGACACGAACCGGGAGTTGCTCGGCCAGTTGGAAGAGCTGGTCGAAATCATCAGCAACAGTTCCCCCATCGTCGGTGTATGGCTGATCTTCATCAACAATGCTATTTCCTCGTTACAGATGTTGGCCCTCGGTATTTTTTTGGGGTTATCTCCGCTCCTGACCCTCCTGGTCAATGGCGCCCTGCTGGGCGCATTGAGTGCCCAGGTTATCCAGGAAGGATCCTCCGTCTGGTTTCTGGTGGCCGGCATCCTGCCACATGGGCTGCCCGAGCTCGCCGCGGTCTTCCTGTGTGCGGCACTGGGTCTGAAGATCGGCATCCATGCCACCATATCCCCCTTGCCCGGCATGACCAGGTTGGAAAGTATAAAGTATATCTGGAAGGAAATAATGGCCATAATACCTCTGGTCATAATACTGCTGTTGCTGGCTGCACTGATAGAGATCTTCGTGACCCAGACCCTGATCTTCAAACTGCTGAATTAAAGCCATGTTTCCGCGATGATATCCAGCAGGCGATGTGCCACTTCATACTTGCTCATCAACGGAATTTCACGGATTTTCCCGTCGTGAGTGATCACCGTCACCTTGTTGGTGTCCGTGGCAAAGCCCGCGCCTTCGATGGTCAGGTCATTGGCAACAATCATATCCAGATTTTTGGCCCGCAGTTTCTGCATGGCATGCTTTATCAGTTTCTCCGTCTCGGCTGCAAAACCGACCAGAACCTGTTTTTCCTTCCTGGCCCCCAGCATGGCCAGAATGTCGGGATTGGGAACAAGCTCCAGGGTGATCCTGTCGCCCTTCTTTATCTTCCGGTCCTGACATTCCGCCGGACGGTAATCAGCCACCGCCGCCGCTTTGACGACGATGTCTGTCCGGTCGAAACGTTTTTCCACCTCTCCCAGCATCTCCATGGCTGTGTTTACCCTGATGGCCTCGACCCCGGCAGGCGGTAAAATTGCCGTGTCGCCATGGACCAGGCATACTTCAGCACCCCTCTCCCTGAAAGCCCTGGCCAGGGCAAACCCCATTTTTCCCGTCGAATAATTGCCCAGGTAGCGAGCCGGATCAAGGGGTTCCCTGGTCGGCCCGGCAGTGACCAGTACTTTTTTGCTAACATAATCTTTTTTTATTTTCAGGATATCCAGCACAAATCTGGCAATCTTTTCGGGTTCAGGCATGCGGCCCCGTCCTTCCACCCCGCAGGCCAGCTCCCCTTCATCCGGTTCCATGATCAGATACCCGCAATCTTTCAAACGCCCAAGATTGTCCTGCACCCGGGGATGATTGTACATATCCACATTCATGGAAGGCACCAGCAAAACGGGAACGGAAGCTGCAAGAACGACGGTGGTCAGAAGGTTGTCGGCAATACCCGAAGCAATCTTGCCCAGAGTATTTGCCGTGGCCGGTGCAATGACAATCATGGAGGGGCGCCGGGCCAGTTCTATATGCCTGATTTTCCCCGCACCCTGTTTGAAAAGATCAACATGTACAGGGTTACCGCTCAACGATTCAAAGGTCAGAGGAGCGACCAGATTCGTGGCTGCAGCGGTCATGATCACGCTGGTATCAAATCCATCCTTGACAAATAGACGAACGAGTTCAGCGGCCTTGTAGGCCGCGATCCCCCCGGTTACTCCCAATAAAATCTTTTTTCTTTCCAAAAGAGTGTCTCCTTGATTGATCTGTAAATTTTGTATCATCCTATTTGATCCCGTCGCGCACCCGTTCATACATGATCTTGTCATCGGCGATCTCCGCCAGAGCGATGGAGACCTCTTTCAAGGAACTGGTTTTTACCTGCGGCCTGCTTCCTTCCCTGATCTGGCGGGCACGTTTGGCCGCAGTGATGGCCAACGTGTATTTTGAATCAACTTTTTCAACCAAAGAATCCACTGAAGGGTAAATCATCTTTCATTCCTCCTGTTTCAACCAGATTCCGGCATGCCTGCCAACTTTACATTTTTCAGCCATGATAACGGCCTTTATATTGAGCACTGCCTCTTCCAGATTGTTGTTGATAACCAGATAATCATAATCCCTGTACATTTTTAATTCTTTCAGGGCAATTTCCATTCTTTTTCTGATATGTTCCGGTTTTTCGGTACCCCTTCCGGTTATCCTTCTTTGCAATTCTTTCATGGAGGGTGGTGCAATGAAAATGAAAACCGCGCCGGGAATATTTTTTTTTACCTGCATGGCTCCCTGAACATCAAGTTCCAGGAGTATGTCCTTTCCCTGGTCAACGATGTCCTTGACAGGGGCTGCAGGCGTTCCATAGTAATCATCGTACAGTCTGGCCCACTCGAGAAAAAAATCCTCGTTTATCTTCTGTTTGAATTCACGTTCGGTCAAGAAAAAATAACTCTTGCCTTCTTCCTCGCCCCGCCTCGGGGCCCTGGTAGTTGCCGAGATCGATACTTCCAGTTCAGGCAGGTGCTCGGATATTTTGTGGCACAGGGTCCCCTTGCCTACCCCGGATGGGCCAGATATGACCACGATCAAGCCGGATTCCATGGACAGTTCCCTTTCTCGTTTCAATTATCTTCATCGGAAGACGAATCTTTGGCTTGCAAGCGATGTTTCACCGTCTCCGGCTGGACAGCGGAAAGAATAACATGCCCGCTGTCAGCAATGATAACAGCCCTGGTTCGGCGGCCATAGGTGGCATCTATAAGTACGCCCCTGTCCCGGGCTTCGTTTATTACTCTTTTTATCGGGGCAGATTCCGGACTGACAATGGCAATTATCCTCGCTGCTGAAACAATATTTCCAAATCCGATGTTGATCAGTTTGATTGAACCCAAAAATAATCCCCCCTTGTTCTTTTCCTTTTCAAGTATCTGCTATGGTAAATCCAATATGTATGCTATTCGATATTTTGCGCCTGTTCCCGCATTTTTTCCAGTTCGGTTTTGACTTCAACAACAATTTCGGCCATCCCGATATCGCTGCTTTTCGAGCCTATTGTATTTATTTCACGGAACATTTCCTGCAAGATAAAATCAAGTTTGCGCCCGATGGGGCCATGCACTTTCAACGTTTCCACGAATGCCTGCAGGTGGCTTTCCAGACGAACAATCTCCTCGTTAACGTCACTGCGTTCGGCGAAAATTGCACATTCGGTGAGCAGGCGGCCCTCTTCAAAGTAACCTCCTTCCAGATTTTTAAGTTTCTGCTGCAGATTTTTGCGGTATTGTTCCATGACCGCTGGTGCCCTCTCCCGGGCGGTCTGAAAAAGTTTCTCCAGGTTCGAGCACCTTTCAAGCAAGTCTTCCTTCAGGTTTTTCCCCTCTTTTTTCCTCCGGGCAATCAGTTTTTCAAGCGCTCCCTCCAGAACACTTTCAGCCAGCAAGGAAATTTTTTCATCTTCCCCCAGGCGATTCTGAACAACCAGAAGATCGGGCAACTGGATGAAATGTTCCAGCCGGGCCTCCCCTTTCAGGGAAAGATAGGCTCGTATATCCCCAAAGGCTTCGTGATAAGCAATGAGCAGTGGTTCATTCACCTTTATATCATACACATCGTCGGGGACGCCATCAACCACGATGTTGACTTCAACCCGTCCGCGGCTGATCTTCTTTTTTATCTGTGTACGGAACCTGTCTTCCCAGGCCATCATTTCCCTGGGCAGGCGGAAAAATATATCGAGATATCGATGATTGAGGGTTCGTAACTCCACACTCAACCCCAGGCCAGACTTTGACCCGGAATCATACCCGTAACCGGTCATGCTACATACCAATCATTTTCTCTCCCCGGCATAGTACATTGCAGTACAGAATTTCAGGTGCCAAACAACCTTCAGGCTTAATATTACCATTATTTATAGCAGTTAACAAGGGATTGGTTTTCTTGGATATGCAGGAAAAATATGCTTTCAATTTCTCCCGGACCTCAATTTGCTTCCCAGCCACATCACCGGATAGGGAAGGAGCGAAACCAGAGCTATCAATGCCCATGACTCCGGCGCGAGGGGAAGGGTCTGGAAAATGTTCCGTATTGCCGGAATATGGATCACCGGGTACAGAAGAGCAAGAGAGCAGAGAACCGCTGCATACAGATAGTAATTCGGCTTCGTCCCGGCCGTCCAGAAGGGCACTTTTTCTGTGCGGCATTCAAAGACGATGATAAGTTGCGTCAGGATAAGTGTAACCAGGGTCGCTGTCTGCGCCTGCAGCAGGTTGTTGCTTCTGTTCAGAACAATCACGAATACAGTCACCGCGGAGATAGCAATGACGATCCCCCTGAGCACAATCCATCCCCACAGTGCACCGCTGAAAATCCCCCTTTCACTTCTTTGCGGAGGAGATTGCATTATTTCTTCATCGGGCGGTTCCACGCCCAGAGCCAGAGCGGGAAAACCATCCGTGATCAGGTTGATCCACAGAATCTGAAGTGGACGAAGGGGCAACGGCAAACCAATGAGGATAGCGATGAACATGGTCAGTATTTCGCCGGTATTGCAACCCAGAAGGAAACGGATGAACTTCCTGACATTGGCATGGATGTTGCGGCCTTCTTCCACCGCGGCCACGATTGATGCAAAATTGTCATCCTCGAGAACCAGCGAGGCTGCCTCCCTGGTGACCTCCGTACCGGTGATGCCCATGGCCACGCCTATATCAGCTTCTTTCACCGCCGGGGCATCGTTGACCCCATCCCCGGTCATGGCCACGACATGCCCCCTTTTTTTCAAGGCCCGGACCACACGTAATTTGTGGGCAGGATTCACCCTGGTAAATATCTCAACCTGTTCTATTATCCTGTAAAGAGCTTGCTCGCTGAGTTGATCCAGTTCCTCGCCGCTTAGAACCAGCCCATCTTTCAAAATGTTCAGCCGTCGGCCTATCGCTTCCGCCGTGGAGCGGTGATCCCCCGTGACCATGACCACCTTTATCCCCGCCTTGTGGCAAGTTCTTATGGCCGAGAATACCTCAGCACGGGGAGGATCTTCCAGCCCCAACAATCCTACCCACACCAGATTCTTCTCGATCCTTTCCCTGTCGTTCAGTTCCGGTTCGGTCAAGTCCCGGCAAGCAACCGCCAGGGTCCTCAGTGCGGTACTGGCCATCTTTTCCACCCTGACCAGTATTCTCTCCTTTTCCCCGGCGGCAAACGATCTGATTTTTTTGCCATCCATGATGAAGGCACAGCGCTGCAGGATGACCTCCGGCGCCCCTTTGACCATGGCCTTCAAGCCCCGATCCTTCACGACCACCGTCATCATCTTGCGTTCGGCAGTAAAAGGAATCTCCAGCAAGCGCCTGGATACCGACCTTATTCCTGCAAAACCTGCCGCCTCCACCAGAGCCATTTCGGTGGGATCCCCCCCCCATCCACCGACCTCCCCTTCTTTCTGCAGAAACACATTGCTACATAACAGACCTATCTTCAAGGCCATGGCCAGGGGTGCTTCCCCCGCCGCAATTACAGGTTCGCCCCCCTTCTTCCAGGGCCCCCCTTCCTCCCTGATGTATCCTGTTCCCCGGGTGTAGATTTCCCTGAGGACCATACAATTTTGTGTCAGCGTACCGGTTTTGTCGGAACAGATCACCGTGGCCGAGCCGAGTGTTTCAACCGCCGGCAATCGCCTCACTATCGCTTTCCGGCGAGCCATACGCTGAACCCCCAGAGCTAGGGAAACGGTCACAATTGCCGGCAATCCTTCCGGGATGGCAGCCACCGCCAGGCTGACACCGGCCATGAACATGCCATAGATCGGTTCCCCTCTCAGGACACCCAGAAGAACCACCACGCTGCAGATGCACAGGCAGATCATTACCAGGATACGCCCCAGGCTGCCCAATCGTTTTTGCAGGGGGGTCAATTCTTTCCCGGCATGTTCAATCAGATGAGCGATCTCCCCCAGTTGGGTGTTCATGCCCGTGGCCACAACCACACCCCGGCCACGGCCACCCGCTACCAGGGTTCCACTGAAAATCATGTTGTTGACATCCCCGAGTGAGGGAGGTATGCTCCCGAGTGGCCGCACAGATTTGTTTACAGGCACCGATTCACCCGTCAGCGAAGCCTCGTTCATGACCAGCGATTGAGTGTTCAGAAGGCGGATGTCGGCACAGACCCGGTCACCTGCTTCAAAGGCCAGGATATCCCCGGGTACGATCTCCTCGGCACTGATCACCTGCATTGATCCATCCCGCAGAACACTGGCATGTGGGGCAGCAAGGTCACGCAAAGCTTTCAGGGAACGTTCCGCCCTGTACTCCTGCACCGTCCCCAGAATGGCATTCAGAAGCACGATGATGATGATCGCCAGGGCATCGGCGTACTCCCCCAGCAATCCTGAAATCAACGTTGCAGCCAGAAGAACAAGCACCAGGAAGTCACCACACTGGGATATGAACAAACCCAGCAGGGAAGGGGAACGGCCTTTTATCAACAAGTTTCTGCCCCATTCGTTTCTTCTGGCAGAGATCTCGTGCCCGTGGAGCCCCTTTTCCGGATTGACCCGGAGTTGCTCGCATACCTGCGTGGCGCTCATAAGCGGCCACTGTTGCATGCTCTCGTCCCCCCCTGCTTCAGGAATTATCATTCTTCACTTTCAAATATTCGCGTTCGAACAATCTATCAAAAAGGGAAAAACGGTTGCAGGGCTCCTCCTCTTCAAGCAATTCATCAAAGTTCCTGACTTCTCCCTTTTGCGGAGACATGATCAAGCAGAGTCCAAAATCCATCTCTGGAGGGTAATGCTCGTACTTGTTTTCCAGTTCCGGATCGGCAAGGATTGATTCGTAAATCAGGTGAAACCTGGTTATCTCTCCCCTTTTTTCGTCCAGGGACTCCCCGGCAAATGCAAACAACCGCTGCCGGCATGTTGCATCTTCGCCTCCGTTTTTCCCTTCACCCTCCCCGGCCCGCCTTTTCTCGTTGATCAGGGATACCGCTTTGACATAGAATCCTTCTTCCTGCAAAGATTTCACCGTTTCTATATCAGCTATGATTCCGTCAACAGCTCCTGATTTCAGGAAATTGTCGCGGCCGGCCTCATCTTCGAAATGAACGATATGCATATCGATACCTTCATTGGCAAAAATTCTTTCATCAATGCCGACGAGAACGGGTACAGATGCCGGCTCGGGCAATGAAGCAATTCTGAGGACTGACTTTCCCGTTTCAGGTCCATTTTTTTTTAAAGCCGGGGCAAGAAAATAACCGCCGATCAGGGCTACCACTACCACCGTTGATAGAATGAGATAATGGAGTCTTTTCATGTTTTATCCGGGCTCTCTTCCTCTTTGGATGATTGTCCTAGATATTTCTATGATTCCTTGCATGTCAATATGAAAGTATCCGGCCGGGTATATTTGATTTGCTTCTCCGGTCTTTCATCCCGATATGTTTTCTCTTGTCTTGCCAGTGTCATCCGGGCTATACTTTACGGGGAGGCCTCGAAATGATTGATGCTATCTTCTTCTCTGCCGTGGCAAGTGAGTTACGGGATATACTCGTCGGTGAAATCGTGAGAAAGATTTACCAGCCTTTTCCGTACGAAATAATGCTATCTTTCAACCGTTCTTCGAGTTACGGTTTTCTGTTGCTGTCATGTACCCCCTCGTCCCCACGTTTCCATCTTACGGTTCAAAAATACACCTCGCCTCCCGTTCCCCCACCGTTTTGCATGCTTCTGCGCAAGTACCTGGAAGGGGCAAAACTGGCAAGGATCAAACAACAGGCATGGGAAAGGGTGGCGGAGATATATTTTGAAAGAAGGTCGGATCGTTACCGGTTGATCGTGGAGATCATGGGGCGCCGTAGCAACATCATCCTTGTCGGTGATGATCATAAAATCAAGGGAGCGCTGAGAATCATGCCCCCGAAAATCGGTAACCGCCGCATCATCATGCCGGGAGCGGATTACCTGCCCCCTCCCGTCCCCGAAAAAATCTTGTTGACAGATCTGGACCGGGAGGCCTTCATGGAAAAAGCCTCCTCCATTATGGGGGAAGGCCTGCCCTGGAAGCAAGCCCTCCTCGACTCTTTCCATGGAATAAGCCCCCTCTGGGCCGAAGAAATTGAATATGCTGCCCGGGCAGAAATTGAAGCAGGCGATACAGCCGGAACATTGAACAGGATGTGGGAAGCTTTGCAGGTGATCATGGAAAGGTACAACCGTAAAGATTTCCAGCCGGTTGTCATCAAACCGGATGGGGGACGGACTTTCTTTGCCGCTTTCAAACCAGATATTTACCAATCATGCCCCCACAGGCAGTATGACAATGCCAACCAACTCCTGGCCGATCATTATGCCCGGAGGCAGGTTGCCGAACAGAGAGACCAATTGTACAAACAGTTGCGGCAGGTCACGGAGAGGGAACTGAAAAAAACCAGGCAGAAGGAAAAAAGGCAGAGGGAAGATCTTTTACGGGCCAGGAAAGCGGAACAATACCGACTTTATGGCGAATTGATCCTGGCCCATCTCCACAGGATTGAAAAAAGATGTTCTGCGGTAGAATTGCCGAATATCTACGACACCGGCCCGGAACCGGAACGGATCCACATAGCGCTTGATCCCCGCTATTCGGCCGTGGAGAACGCTCAGCAATTCTTCAAAAATTACCGCAAGCTATCGAAAAGCAAATCGATCATCAGGGAGCGCCTGTCCAGAACGGATGCCGAGAAAAAATACCTGGAAAATGTGCTCTTCTCTCTTGAAAAAGCCGACATTCCACTTTTGAAAGAAATCAAGGAGGAGTTGATTCAAAACCGCTATATCGGGAAACAATCCCCTTCCCCTGCAAAAGAACGGCCCGTGAAAACTGGCCCGCTTTCTTTTTTATCATCATCCGGCTTGCAAATTTTTGTGGGGCAGAGCAACTTTCAGAATGAGAAACTTGCTTTCGAAAATTCTTCCCGTGATGACGTCTGGCTCCATGTCCGGGATCTCCCTGGCGCCCATGTGGTGATAAAGGATTCCCCTTTTCCACCCGGCAAACAAACCCTGCTGGAGGCAGCGGCACTGGCTGCTTTTTTCAGCAAAGGGAGCAGGCTTCCAGCTGTTACCGTTGATTATACCAGAATAAAAAATTTGAAACGCGCCCCGGGAAAAAGACCGGGGATGGCCATATACAACAATTTCAAGAGCATTTCCGTCTCGCCGGACCATCCGGCCTTGCAGCGCTTCAAGATCTGGAAAGAAGAGGAATGATTTCAAGGTTCACAGATGAGAACTTCATCAACACCGTCGATCTCCCGGATTTTGACTTCTATAACTTCCCGACGGTTGGTAGGAACATTTTTGCCCACGTAATCGGCCCTGATCGGAAGTTCCCGATGCCCCCTGTCAATGAGCACGGCCAGCTGAATCTGCAGGGGGCGCCCCCCGGAATAGATCACTGCATCCATGGCCGCCCTTACCGACCGGCCGGTATAAAGAACATCATCGACAAGAACCACCCGCCTGTTTTTCACCTTGAAGGTCAATATCTTTTCTTCTCCCGGGCTCCAGATCAATGTTTCCCGGTCGTCCCTGTACGACGAGATGTCCAGTTCGGCCGCGGGCAGTTCGATGCCTTCGATCCCGGCAATGATCTGTGAAATACGTTCGGCCAACGGGCCGCCACGTCTCTGAATTCCCAGCAGGACCAGGTCGCTCCCACCGGTATTTTTCTCGATAATTTCATAGGCGATCCGCGTAAGGGCACGTCGGATACCTTCTTCGTCCAGTATTTTCCGTTTTATTCTCATTTTTTCCGCTCCTTTTAAAGCTGGCTCTCGTCGCGCAAAAAACTCAACAATCTTTTGAATTCAGGCGGCAAGGGGGCAACAAATTTTATCTTCTCCCCCGTGCGGGGATGAACCAGCTCCAGCAATCTTGCATGCAGGGCCTGCCCTTTCCACCCGATAAGATCCAGTTTTTTGTTTTTCCCCCCGTAAAGGGGATCTCCAACGAGGGGGTATCCCAGATGTGACATATGGGCTCTTATCTGATGTGTCCTTCCCGTTTTCAATTCGACCCTGATCAGCGAGGAATCATGGAAATTGCATAGTGGGTATACATGGCTGATCGCCTCCCGCCCCCCTTCCTGCACGGCAATCTTTTTCCGATTGCGAGGATCACGTCCCAGCGGGGCTGAAATTATCATCTGCCCGGGGGCAACTTTGCCCCAGACTGCAGCCAGATATACCCTTCTGACCGTTCTTGCCTTGAATTGCCTTGCCAGATTCCGATGCACCTCGTCATTTTTGGCAATCATCAGAAGACCTGATGTATCCTTGTCCAGACGGTGTACGATCCCGGGGCGGAATGCCCCCCCCACGCTCGAGAGCCTGTCATACCTGTAGAGCAGGGCATTGACCAGTGTACCGCCGGCATGGCCGGGCGCAGGATGAACAACCATTCCTTTGGGTTTGTTCACCACGGCCAGGTTCTCATCTTCGTACAGCAGTTCAATCCGCAAGGGCTCGGGGTATACCCCCGGATCCTTGACCGCCCCCATCTTCACCTTGATCCGTTCTCCGGCCTGGACAGGGTAGCTCTTCCTGGGCTTGGCATCTTCAATGGTGACCATGCCATCTCTTATCAACTTCTGTACTTCGGCCCTCGTAACACCCTCCATGCTCCGGGTCAGGAAATGGTCAAGGCGCTCCCCGGAGTTGGCAACATCCAGTATGATAATTCTTTTCATTTTGTTTCGATTCAACTTTTCCCAGCTTTCCGTCTCTTTTTGAACCACAGGAGCAGTGCCATTGCAACGACCAGCCCCATGCTGAAGATCTGGGCAAAGGATAGTCCCAACCATGATATTACATCTTCCCTGAAGAAGCCCGTCGTGAATCTCAGCAGCCCGTAAGTCAGGATCACGAGTGTAAAATTGTAACCTTCAAAGAACTTGTATTTCCTCAGGTAGAGGACCAGAAAGAATAGCGCCAGGGCCCCCAGACTGGCGTAAAGTTGAACCGGATGGCGGGGAAATATCTCCGCAAGTTGGGAGCCCTTGAATAAATCCGTTATTTTTCCGTAACAACAACCATTGAGGAAACACCCCACCCTGCCGAAGGCATACCCCAGCAACATGTATGGGGCCAGGAAATCGGCCAGTTTCAAAAAATGCAGCTTGCGCCAGCGGCTCCATAGCAGCAGCCCTATGATGGCCAGAATGATTGCACCGTAAAAAGAAAGGCCACCCGATCGAAAATGCAGGATACGTATGGGATCGTCCCGGTAATAACTCCAGTTAAGAATGACAAAGAGGATCCTTGAGCCAACAAGGCCGGAGATGCCCACGATTATGATTGCTTCCAGGATATGATCGGGATGGTACCCCTGCCTGGGGGCTTCCCGCAAAACAAGTATCGAGGAAATCAGTATTCCCAGAGAAATCATGAGGCCATATGCATAGATGGAAAAATACGGCGTTTCCCACAAAACAGGGTACATGCAACCACCTCTTCATCAAGTTTTCCAACCGCTAATTTATGGATATAGTAACATACCGCCCCGGAAGTAACAAGAAAATCGGTTCCCCGCTGAAGGCCTACCCTGGAGTCAGGCCGGGAGCAGGCTTGGCGGAAAGGGGCGGATTTACAGCCATTTTTTCCGGAGAATGGAATGCAACGAACAGATCATGGGTTGGTAAGCCGTGTTCTTCTGCTCTCTTTCCACAGGGAGAAGATAAAAATGATTCCCCCGATCACGATGGCTGCATCTGCAAGATTGAAAATGGGCGGATAAAAAGAAATTTTCAGGAAATCGATCACATGGCCAACCCTGATCCGGTCAACCAGGTTACCGATAGCCCCGCCAAGTTGAAAGGCGAGGCCGATTCTTGTAAATTTGTAGCAAGCGGGCAGGCAGTGATTGTAATACAGGATGACCAGGGCAACAATCAGGGTGATAACCACAAAAAAGGTGGTCCTGTGGGCAAGAATACCCCAGGCCGCACCCGGGTTCAAAACATAGGTTATCGATACAGTTTCGCCCAGCACGGGTACCGATTGCCCCAGCTCCAAAAAAGATACAACGAGGTGCTTGGCCAGCTGATCCAGAAAGAGAACCAGCAAGACAATTGTAAAAAAAAGCATCCGACCCCTTTCCCGTTTCTCCCCGACTACCAAATATATCCTCCCACTGCAATCGTGGCAAACCCGGCCACCTGTTTCTCACCTTTTTCTTTCATCTTCCCCGTCTTCGAAACCATCCTCGAAAATCCCGGAGCGCTCGTTGTAACGCCCCACTTCCTGCCAGACATCTTCCGCATCCCGGCCGGAAGATCGGGGCACGGTTTCATTTTTGCAAGGGGGCTCGAGCACCTCTTCCTCGACAGGGCGCCCACTTTCGAGTTGTTTTTCTTCTTCCCCCTGGCAGCGGATACACAGTTTCGCGTGGGGCAGGGCCTCGAGCCTTTCCGCCGTGATTTCCCGCCCACATCTCTCGCAGATACCATAACGGCCTGTCTCAAGTTTGGCAAGGGCCAGTTCAATATCATTCAGAAGGTTTGTCTGTGTTTCTTTCACGGACAGTTCCTTGCTCCTTTCAAACAATTCCGAGCCAAGGTCCGCGGGATGGTTGTCGGCCAGCGACAGTTCATCCACGCTATCACGCAGAGAGGTATTCGCGGCATGCAGTTGATCCAGGAGCCTTTCTTTCTCTTCGATGAGATATTTTTTTATGTTTTTTCTGTCCATCATCTCTCGTCGTTTCTTTCTATACATGCATGGTTACAAATGTTCCTGGACAATTTTTACCAGTTCAGCGATAAAATCCCCGATCAGGGGCAGGTTCAGCACCATGATATGTTGCAAGATGTATATGAGCAGGGCAGCAAAAAAGGTAGCCCCGAGGGCAAACCCCAATCCCCTGGCCAGACCGGCTGCAAAGTTGATCTTCATGAACCTTCGAGGATCATTTATCATGTTGATATATTCAGCCATGTTCAGTCTTTCCATATCATGGGAAAGTTTCTGCATACGCTCGATCAATGTATGCTGTACCGATAACTCTACATTTTCTTTTTCTTCCATGCCTGACCGCGTCTCGTTCATAATACGCCGATCTCCTTAATATTTTGTACAAAACATCGAAAACAATACTATTTTTCTTCCACCAATTTCGCCACCACCGCTTCGCAGCGGGAACAGATTCCTTTTTCCCCGATATGGTCACGGAAAGCCCAGCAACGCGTACACTTCCTGTTGCTGCTCCTTGCTACCTGCACAGCCAGGGGCAACCTGTCACTGCGCCAGGCTTCTTCCGGGATTGCTTCCAAACCCTCCCTCAAATCGAGTTCCGATATGATCAGAAGATTGGCCAGGTCATCCCGGAAGGGTTGGAGACTGGCGTATATCTCTTCTCCCCCCCACAATATTACCTCCGCTTCGAGGGTGTCTCCGATCTCCTTCCGGTTGCGGGCCAGTTCCAGCGCACGCAGAACCTCATCCCTTGTTTCAAGCAGATGCTCCCATTTTTCGAGAAGCTCCTCGTCGCAGTACCGATCCACCACGGAAGGCCATTCTGCCAGCTGGATACTTTTCTCTGCCTGCTCCGGCATACACTGCCACAGTTCCTCGGCCGTGAATGTAAGGATGGGAGATATCATCAAACTCAACTGTTTCAGGATGTAGAACATCACCGCCTGTGTAGCCCTCCTGGAAACGGAACGGGGATGGGAACAGTACAGTTTGTCTTTATTTATATTCAGGTAAAAATTGCTCATATCAACCACGCAGAAATTATGGATGGCGTGAAATACCTGGTGGTACTCGTGATCATCATAAGCTCGGGTCACCTTCTGGATCAGAATCTGCATCCTGGCCAGCACCCAACGGTCAAGTTCATCAATCCGGTCATAGGGAATACCCTCCGCGGTCGGCTCGTAGTCGAACAGATTCCCCAGCAGGAACCGGGAAGTATTTCGGATCTTGCGATACACTTCCACCAACTGTTTGAGTATATTTTCTGATAGGTGAATATCCCTGGTGAAATCGGCCGAGGAGACCCACAACCTCAGGATATCGGCACCATAATCCTTGATGATCTCATCGGGTGAAATCACGTTGCCCAGCGACTTGGACATCTTTTTCCCCTCGCCGTCAACAACCCACCCATGGCTGATAACTGACCGGTAAGGCGGCTCCCCTTTTACAGCCACCGATGTGAGCAATGAGGATTGAAACCAGCCGCGGTACTGGTCGCTTCCTTCCAGGTAAAGGTCGGCCGGCCAACGCAGGTCCTCGTGGTTTTCACAGACAGCTATATGGCTGGAACCGGAATCAAACCATACATCCATGATATCTTCTTCCTTGCGGAATTCGTTTTTTCCACATTTCTCACATACGGTGCCCGGAGGCAGGATCTGCCCGGCATCATACTTGAACCAGGCATCCGAGCCCTCCCTGGCAAACAATGATTGCACCGCGTCGATGGTCCGGTCGTTGATGATCGGTTCGTCGCACGACCGGCAATAAAAAATGGGTATGGGAACTCCCCAGATTCGCTGGCGGGAGATACACCAATCCTGGCGATCATTGACCATGTTGTAAATCCGTTCCCCACCCCATCGTGGATACCAGTTGACTTCACGTATGGCCTGGAGAGCTTCCTCCCGGAAACCTTTGATGGAAGCAAACCACTGTTCGGTAGCCCGGAAGATGACCGGTTTCTTGCATCGCCAGCAATGGGGGTACTGGTGTTGTATCGCATCCGATTTCAACAGGGAACCCTCCCGCGCCAGGGCATGCAAGACCTCCTCGTTCCCCCGGTCATAACGGAGCCCTGCCAGTTCTCCCGCTTCCTCGGTAAAGTAACCACGCCCGTCGATGGGGCTGAGGATCCCCAGTCCGTAGCTTGTACCTACCTCGTAGTCTTCCAACCCGTGCCCGGGGGCAATATGAACCAGGCCGGTACCCTGTTCAAGGGTGACAAATTCGGCCGACATCACCACGGGGGATTCCCGCTGGTAAAGGGGGTGAGCACATTTTATCCCTTCAAGTTCCGATCCCTTGAACCTTTTTGATACAGTCCATTCCTGTTCCACAACCTGCATCACGTTCATCCACAGCCCCTCGGCCAGGATATAAAGTTCGTCACCGGCATCGACGAGCACATAATCAAACTCGGGATTGAGTGCAATGGCCAGGTTGGCCGGGATTGTCCATGGGGTCGTGGTCCAGATCATACAAAATACCGGCCGGGTATCGTCAGTTATTCTGCCCGCGGATGCAACTGTAACCGGGAATTTTACATATATGGAATGGGATTCGATATCTTCATACTCTATCTCCGCCTCGGCCAGGGCTGTCTCGCAATCCGGACACCAGTAGACGGGTTTCAGCCCCTTGTAAATGAAACCTTTTCTGGCCATGGTACCGAATACCTCGATCTGTTTGGCTTCAAAGGAAGGATCAAGAGTGATGTAGGGGTTTTCCCAATCTCCCCTGACTCCCAGACGGTAAAATTGTTCCCGTTGAATATCCAGGTATTTCAGAGCATAATCCCGGCAAAGTTTTCTGAACTCGAGGGGGGGGAAGTCATCCCTCTTTACCTTTTTATGCCTGATAACCTGAAGTTCGATCGGCAATCCATGGGTATCCCATCCGGGAACATAGGGAGCATCCATCCCTTTCATCGTCGAATATTTTATGACGATGTCTTTCAAAACCTTGTTGAGCGCGGTCCCCATGTGTATCTTCCCGTTGGCATATGGGGGGCCATCGTGTAAAATAAATAGCGGTGCCCCCTTCCTGTGTTCACGTACCAGCCTGTAAATATCTATATCTTCCCAAAACTTCAGAATGCCGGGTTCTTTGCGCGGCAGATCGGCGCGCATGGCAAAATCCGTCCGTGGCAAGTTCAGGGTTTTATTGTAGTTCATCGTTCAATCTCCTTTATATTTCATGATTATCAATTATACCATAAAAAAATCTCGTCCCTTTGAATCAGGGACGAGATTGTATCCCGCGGTACCACCCTCGTAGACGTTAACAAACGACCTCTCTGGATAACCTTTAACGGGATCAACCGCCAGGCACTACTTTCTCTCCGCAGAAAAGTTTCGCACCTGGAGCTCCCGGGAGATTTTCAAGAAGCAGGGTTTCAACGGTTTTCACCCGTCCCGTTTCTCTGTACAAACCGATGCCTTCTACTGACCCGTTCATCGCCATTCAAATCATATCTATTATTGACCATGCCCCCGCACGTTTATTCGTCGCCCTGCCGGGCAGGTAAAGAATCGGACCAATCTTCCATTTCCAGTGAAGATAGCTGCGCTTCGATAAAAGAGCGAAAACGCATCTTGAAGACCTGGACCTGTTTATGCAAATCTTCATGTTCGGCCAATATACGGCTGGCCTGATAACGGGAATCCTCGATAATTCGTTGCGCCTCCCTCTCCGCCTCCTTGCGGATCAGTTCCGATTCCCTCTTGGCGTTCTGCTTGACATCATCCGCCGCTTCCTGCGCCACCAGAATGGCATTATGAACTGTTTGTTCCAGCTTCTCGTAATTTTTTATTTTGTCGGATAGCTGCACGATTTCATCCTGCAACTGGCTGTTTTCCTGCAGCAATACTTCATATTCGTCGTTTATCCGTTGCGCCTCCATTTCTGTTCTCTGTTTGATTTCTTCCGCTTCCCGCCTGTTTTTCTCTGCACCAAGCCGGATCGATTCTGCCTCCTGCCTTGCCTCTGTCAGGATCCTTTCTGCAGCTTCCTGTGACCGCGACACGGCAATCTGGATCATCTCCTCGACTTTGTCGAACCCCTCGCTCTCCCTGGTAAGGTTGTTGACCTGCGTGCGCAATTCCTCGTTTTTGCGTTGCAATGCCGCATTTTCCTGGTTGAGGCGTTCGGACTTTCTTTCTCCCTCTTCGCGGATCGAGCGGATTTCTTCCCTGGAGCTCAATTTGTATTTTTCTGCGTTTTTCCTGGCTTCAGCCATATCTTTTTTGGCGTTCTCTTCCGCCCGCTTGCAGCGTTCGCATTCCTCGCTCAATTTATTGGCCTTCTCGCGAAGAGCATTGTTTTCTTTCAGAAGGCCGCCATATTCCAGGGCTATGGTTTCCAGGAACTCATCAACTTCATCCACGCTGTACCCTCTGAATGTTCTTTCGAATTCCCGGTTGTGGATATCGTTCACATTTAGAACCATTTCATACCCCGTCCTTTCCCCTTTCCTGAATTGATTAGAAAGTTCGACATGCCGGAATTCTAATCCTTCCATCATTTATAAAATTTCTTGATAATAATATAACTTCTCCCTTTCCGGCTTTTCCCCGGTAAAGATTCGATGATAAACGTCCCTTTCGATGTAGCAATCACATCCTTCTCTTTCAATCGGCAGGAAGGACTCGTTGCAGCTTTCCGGTTGACCTGAACCAGATTCTCTTTGATGATGCTTGCCGCCCGCGATCTGGAGATCCTCAGGGCCAGACTGATCACCGCATCCAGCCTTGCTGAAGCTACGGTGCCCTTTATCATCTTGAAATCGGTACGGTCATCGGTGTGTGCAGGAAGGGATCGGGAGATTTTCTCCACCCGGGCTTCTGCCGGATCGATCCTGTTCAGTTGATCCCTCAGCATCGATGAAATATTGTCAGCAACAAACACTCTGATTCCCCGTTTTTCCCCATCCCGTATCAAGTCACCGATCATATCCTCTTCCGCCCCTGCATCATAAAGATATTGCAGGAGTTCGTACTCGAATTCGGTATCCGGAAAGGAAGCCCCATTCAGGAAAATCAGATCAACCGGGGGCAACCCGGCATCCTTTTCACCGGCCACCCATGCCTTTATACGTACCCTCCGAGCTTCGGCATGGCCGCCATATGCGCTGTAACGTATGTCCGGATATTTCCCGAAAACTTCCTCCGTTATCTGCCTCCGGTAAGGAGACAGGAAGCCGGAAACCCACTCTTTCTTGCCCTCGTGAAGCTGCCCGATTTCTTCCATCAGGTACTTGATCCATCTCCGGTCACTTTCCTCGCTGTAGCGCAGAAAAAGTTGATCAGGTGACAAAATCCATCGCTCCTTGTTTCCGTTAACTTTTTCCCGGGGCAGCTGTTATACCGCAGTACAATTTGCAATCCTGAAGCTGTGTCACGCCACATCGCTATATGCGAACCCAGGTTTCAATGATATAGCGCAGCAAATGAAGTAACAGGAATGCTATTACCGGAGAGAAGTCCAGTTGAATTCCACCGCCTGACCGCATGGAAGGGATCAATCCCCTGAGGGGTTTCAATAGCGGCTCGGTGATTTGCCACAAAAACCGGTACAAATTTCCGATGAACGCGTTATCTCCCGGATCCTGGCCAGTCATCATAAAGGAAAGGATTATCCGCCCCAGAATAATGTAAGCATACGTATTGACCAGCAGAACAAGAATGTTTCTAACCGGAATCGCAAAAACCTCCTCCAGGTATGTTCAACGGGCCCCGAACAGGGCCGTGCCGACCCGCACCATGTTGGCTCCTTCCTCGACGGCGATATGATAATCATTGGTCATTCCCATGGAAAGATACTCCAACTCAACCCCCGGAATTTTGATCCTTTCTTTCAGCTCCCGCACCTGCCGGAAGATCGGCCGGGCTTCCTCGGCATTATCGAAATAGGGAGCCATGGTCATCAGGCCCCTGATCTTTATTCTTCCTCCCCTGATCTCCATGATGAAATCTTCGACTTCCCCGGGATGAAAACCGTACTTGCTCTCCTCACCGGAAGCGTTGACCTGGATCAATACCGGTACATCCACATCCATTTGCATGGCTCTCTTTTCCATGGCCCGGGCCAGGCGCAAGCTGTCAAGGGAATGTATCAGGGAAAACAGATTGATTACCGATTTCACCTTGTTGGTCTGAAGGTGGCCAAGAAAATGCCACCTGATTTCACCGGGAAGCTGTTTTATTTTTGGCTCGGCCTCCTGAAGGCGATTTTCCCCGCAACTGGTGATACCCAGTTCCAGGGCTTCTGCTATCCTTTCCACCGCTACATTTTTGGTCACAGCGACAATTTTCACTCCATCCGGATCGTAACCACCTTTCAAGGCTGACGACCTGATTCTGGATCTTACCTCTTCCAACCTTCTGTTCAACATGTAAAACCTCCTTGATCTACTCCCACAACAAGAATATGAACCCCGGACAGGACATACCGATGATATTACTCCATCCTTTGACCCTCCTTGACCAGTTCAGGACGGATAATGACGATGCTGTTCGGAGGAATGCCGTCCACGATAACATCATAATCAGCCTCATGGACAATATCTACCGGATAATAGGCCACGATTCCTTTATCGTTGAGATAAACCCCGGTCACCCCCTCCTCATCGATTATGGCACTGCGGGGAATCTTGACTCCTTCATGAGTATAATAATTGATTTCCGCTTCGGCCCGGCGGTAGCGGGTAAATCCGGGAATCTGCCGGGAAATCCTGTAGGTAAAATAAATATTCCGGGTTTCGGGATCTTCCATCCTGTCCACCAGTACAGCCTGGATGGGCTCGTTGGGAAAAAATGAAAAAGTAATATTTACATTTTTCCTCCTGGCCATGAGTTCCCCTTCCTTGCCTCCCAGAACTACACTGAAAAACCATTCCCAGTTATTGACCAGCTTGAAAAGGGGTTCCCCCTCGGCCACGAACTCCTTTTTTGGGGGAATATCCTGCCCCGTCCATTCATTTTCTCCTCCCAGCAAATCATAGGGATAACCGGACAGATACTCTTCCTCCAGGCCATCGATGCTATAAGAAACAACCCCGGCCATGGGGGATCTGACAGAATGGCTTTCATGTCCCCCGGAACCGGAAAGAGTTTCAATGTCCTCGCCTTCTTCTTTTTTTGACCGTTCCCTGGATGTGAACGGGCTCATCAACCATGTTTTCAATTTCTGGAAATAGAATTTGAAACCGCGCCGGTCGTTCCCCGCCTCGTCCCCGTTGTCCGGTTCGTAAAGATCGGGTATAACCGTTACCACCTCTCCCCCTACAGGGACACGCTCGCCTTCGGGAATCTTCCCCAGAATGAAACCCGTTACCGGTGAAGGAACAACGGTCTCATCCCGGGTGATGATGCCGGTAACACTGACGCAGGAATCCATGGCCCCTTCCTCGGCAACCGCGATCTGAACACGCCGGAAGTAGAGCCATGAATCCATCCACTGATAACCGACGAGAGCGAAGAGAAGGAGCAACAAACCCAGAATAACAAAATATGCTATCTTGCCCCGGAGCGGTTTTTTGCTTTTTCCTTCACCTTCAATAACACTGAAATTACGGGCTTGTTTTCGGGCCATTTCATCTGATCCTTCTCTTCCATGGCAAAATATTTTCCTCAAAAAGTATACTTTCACGCCCCGGCCGGTGCAACTGCAATCACGGTGGCGGAGCGGTCACCGGGGGCCAACCCGCCTCTGGTATACACCCCTCATTCCATCAAAGAAACAAAACCCATCATCCTGCCTGTTTTTTTTCCCTCGCGCCGGTAGGAGTAGAACAGATCGGGACGGCATGATGTACAGATTTCTGCCATCTCGATATTCCCTGTCGGCAGCCCGCTCGTGACAAGCTGCTTCCGCACGATTTCCCTCAGATCCAGAAAATATTTTCCGGCAGTTTCGTCCCCATCACAAAATAAAGGATCATCCCAGCCCCGATCCAGAAACAGGACGGCAACCTCCTGTGATACTTCGAAACAACGTCGGCAGATACATGGACTGCCCCAGGCCATCAATTCCCGGGGGTGTCCCCCGTATTCGCTCACCAGGGCATCGACCACTTTCCCGACCACACCGTTCAACACCCCGCGCCAACCGGCATGGGCCAGGGCAGCTACCCTTCTTTGCGGATTGACCAGGTAGACGATCATGCAGTCGGCGGAGAAAGCAGCCAGAACAACGCCAGCTACCCCGGTGACAAGCGCATCGCACCGGGGTATGGCCGTCCCCTTGCGGTCTCCCCTGCCGCGGTCACCCTCTTCAACCCGATGTATACCTGTCCCGTGAACCTGTTCCCCCGTTACAAGGTGTTGGGGGGAAAGGCCCCATATGGAAAGGAAACGACGGCGATTTTCCCGGACAGCCAGAACCCTATCCCCGGTATGATAGGCCAGGTTGAGGGAAGCATAGGATCCGCGGCTTGCACCCCCACATCGAGTTGAATAACCGACCTCGACCGTATTCATTCCCGATCTCCAGGAAGGTTGAAGAAAACAGAGTTCACCATGACGATTCAGGATATAGCTGCCGATATATGATCACACCCCCGGGAGGAGAAAAGAGGGAGAAAAAGAAAGATAACGGGCTACAATTCCGACATGACCACCGCTTTTTTCAACTTCATCGAGGGTTTGACATCGATGATCCTCTGGTTTTTTGATCCCCGGAAAGCCAGTTCAAGATCTTTCTGTTCCTCGATATAGGGGCCATCTATCAGTATGTCCGTAACCTCCAACAATTTTTGACAATCACGTTTCTGCGGTGAATTTTCCAGCAACTGTTCCAGGGTAAAACCGGTATAGGTAATTATTTTCAATCCCAGATGGTGGATCTTCTTACCCAGCAAGGAGAGAGCCACCGGTTGCAAGAAGGGCTCCCCCCCGCTGAACACCACGGCGTCCGTTCCCTTGAGAGAAGCAATTTCCTCGAAAATAGCACCGATCTCCATCTCCACCCCGCCGTCGAACGGCTGCGCTTCAGGATTGTGGCACCCCGGGCAATTGTGGTTACAACCCTGCACGAAGATCACGTAACATACGCCCGGCCCATCGACCAGACTCTCTTTCTTTATCCCTGCAATACGTAGCTTCATCTTTTCTCCCGGTAAACATGAGCTTTCCTGTCCTTCAATTCGGATATCTTGGCCTCGTTGAAGCGGTCTTCCGTGGAGAGATAACCCGTGATACGCCTGATCCTTCTGATATCGGAACTGCCACACGAAGGACACTCTTCGGGAATCAATCCGTTGTAAGAACAGCCTCTGCACTCATCCACCGGATAGTTGACCCCTCCGTATCCGACGTCCGAGTCGGCCATGTGCCGGATGATTTTTTCCATGGCACCAAGATTATGCTCCGGTGGAGAATCAAGCTCAACATAGGTGATATGCCCGGCATTGCAGAAACGATGGTAATCACCCTCGATCGATATTTTATCAAAGAGGGAGATGGCATAATTGACCGGTATATGAAATGAATTGGTATAGTAGTCTTTGTCCGTAACCCCGGGGATAATGCCGTACTTCTCCCGGTCCATGGCCACAAAGCGGCCCGCAAGTCCCTCCGCCGGAGTTGCATAGAGGACAAAGTTCAGATCGTATTCATTTTCGAATGCATCCGTGTTACGGCGCATCTGCTCGATGATAGCCACTCCCACCTCATGGGCTTCACTGTCCTCCCCGTGGTGCTTCCCGATCAAAGCCACCAGCGTCTCGGCAAGCCCGATAAAGCCGATGGCCAGTGATCCGTTCTTGATAGCCGCACCGATAAAATCTTCGGGGCCAAGATCCTCTGAACCGATGTAGAGGTGCTGCCCCATCAGAAACGGCAGATCTTTGAGCTTCAGACGGGAAAGAACTTCAAATCTGTGAAGCAGCTGGCTCACCGCCAGGCGCATAATACGGTCGAGTTCATCCGTGAACTGCTTGAGATTGCCCTTGCTTTCCAGGGCCAGTTTCGGAAGGTTGATGGTTACAGGAGCGATATTGCCCCTGCCGGCAGACACCTCGGGCCCATGGCGGTTGGCAATCACCCGGGAACGGCAGCCCATATACGAGACTTCATCGCCATACTTGCGGTTGATCGATGCGTCCATGAAGCTGAAAGTCGGGTTCAGCCGGCGGGAAGCAACCTTGACGGCCAATTGAAAGAGATCGTAGTTGGGATCTCCGGGATCAAGGTTTATCCCTTTCTTGAGGCGGAATACCAGGTTGGGGAAGATCGGGCTCTCTCCGTTTCCCAAACCTGCATGGAATGCCTCAAGCACGGCCCTGGTGGCGTTCCTGCCTTCGGGTGTAACGTCGGTTCCAAAATTCAGGGAGGAAAAGGGAACCTGGGCACCGGCACGGCTATGCATGGTATTCAGATTGTAGACAAACCCCTCCATGGCCTGGAATATTTCCTCATATTCCACCTTTTTCCCCATATTGCGGATGACCTCTCCTATACTTCTGTCAAAATGGGGGAAACTCTGACCGCCGAACATGTCATTCTGGTTGCTCTGCAGGATAATGGCCGCCTGGGCGGCAGCGGAAGCAATCCTCTTGGGCGGCCTTATATAGCCATAACCGGTATTGAATCCTTCTTTCAACAAACGTGTCAGATCGATTTGCAGGCAATTCAAAGTCTTGCTGTAATAATCAAGGTCATGGATATGAATGCTACCCTCTATATGCGCCCTTGAAAACTCCCTGGGCAGAAGGTTGCTCAAATAATATTTCTTGCTGGCCGCACTGCCTATCTGCAACATCTTCGCCGACGGGGAATTGCTGACATTTGCATTTTCACGGCTTGTTTCCACCAGAATCTCCTTGACTGCATCCATCAGTTCCGATTTGGCATCGCGGATACGCGTTCTCTGGGCCCGGTACAAAATATAAGCCTTGGCTGTCCGGGCATGTCCATTTTCAATCAAAACCTTCTCCACCACATCCTGGACATCCTCAACAGCGGGTATGATGCCACTGTATCTTTCTTCTTTTTTCAACGATCTGATCACATGCAAGGTCAGATTTTCAGCAATACTGCGATCCCGGCCGCCGACTGCACAGGCAGCTTTGAAAATGGCCTCGGTTATCTTTTCGGGCTCAAACGGTACGACCCGGCCATCCCTTTTTCTTATTTCGGCAAAATCCGTCCCCTTCTGTAAACCTTCCTCACCTTCAACTGAATGCACAAACGCCTTTGCCATGCGGTTATCCTCCCATTCAATCGATTGCCTTCATTGTCAATCGGTCTCCCTCGTCTTTATCATCTTTTCCAGTTCTTTCTTGAAAGTCTCTATATCCTGGAATTGATGAAAAACTGAAGCAAAACGCACGTAGGCAACCTCATCAATTTTTCTTAATTTGTTGAGCAGTATGTCGCCGATCTGATCGGCATCAACCTCGTGGGTGTAGGTTACACGAAGTTCCTGTTCCAGTTCTTCAACCAAACCTTGTAGTATTTCTACAGGCAGGTTTCTTTTTCTACTGGCTATCAGCAAACCGGTAAGTATTTTGTTTCCATCAAATATTTCACGGCGCCCGTCCCTCTTTATGACCATGATCGGGTTCTCCTCGACTTTTTCCATCGTGTTGAACCTTTTCTCACAGGAAATACATTCGCGGCGCCGTTTGATCGTTGTCCCTTCCTCTGTCATCCGGGAGTCGGTAACCCTGCTTTCCAGCTCTCCGCAGAAGGGGCATTTCATCTATTCATACTCCTCCTTTCCTACATGTTGTTGTAGTCATGATTATAATACACAACATATAGGATGTAAAGAAGTTATTTCGGATATTTTATTTTTTTATTTTAACAATAATCATTACAAGATTTCCCGTGGATAGTCCACCAGAATCGTGTCCACACCGATCCTGACAATCTTGCTCCAGGAGATTATGTGGTCCTTGGGACCCGACAATCTGCCCCAGAACCCTTTCTGTGACGGGACGACAATGGAGTTCACCACCCCTTTTTGAAGATCGATGTCAAGATCCATGATTGTTCCCAGGCGGCGGCCATCATTCACATTGACCACATCACGATTTTTTAACTCCGATATCTTTATCATCATCTTTCTCCCCCCGGTGGCAGGTTACATTGTGTACAAAACCGGATTCTTCCGCCGACCCTTTTTGTTGAATACCCGGGCTTGCGGAACCATTTTACTGTATCTGTTTCCTCAAGAACTTCAGGGCAGCTTTTTCCAGCCGCGACACCTGAGCCTGCGAGATGCCAATCTCGTCGGCCACCTCCATCTGCGTCTTGCCCTTGAAAAAACGCATGGTCAGAATCAGCCGTTCCCTCTCGTTCAGTTTTGTCAACGCCTCCTTGATGGCCAGATCAACGAGCCACCTGTCATCTGCACACTTCTCGTCGCTGACCTGATCCATGACAAAGATGGGATCTCCCCCATCATAATATATCGGTTCAAACAGCGATATCGGTTCCTGGATTGCATCGAGGGCAAACACGATATCTTCCCTCGGCAGGCCCAGTTCACCGGCTATTTCCCGGATGGAGGGTTCTCGTGACAGCCGATTAGCAAGTTTATCCCTGATCTGCAAAACCCGGTAAGCGATATCACGCAGTGAACGGCTCACGCGAATAGGATTGTTATCCCGCAGGTATCTTCTTATTTCCCCTATAATCATCGGCACAGCATATGTAGAAAATTTCACGTTCTTGCCAAGATCAAAATTATCGATGGCCTTGATAAGACCGATACATCCCACCTGAAACAGGTCATCCACATTTTCTCCCCGGTTGTTGAACCTCTGGATTACCGATAGCACCAACCTGAGATTTCCCTTGATAAGCGCCTCCCTGGCACCGGGTTCATTGCGGAGCATGCGTTCAAAAAGTTCGGTCATCTTCTGATTGGGGAGAACCGGAAGTTTGGAAGTATTGACACCACATATCTCCACTTTATTCAAAGCGATTACCTCCGTGATGCAATTAAGGGGTCAAATAAAGTATTTCCTGCCCTCCCTTTTTTATACTGTGGCAGAACAAAAGTTGTCTATTCCATCTTTTTTATCTCTTTCTGCAATCTTTTGATGATCCTTTTCTCCAGGCGGGATATGTAGGATTGCGAGATGCCCAGCATCTCGGCAACCTCTTTCTGTGTTTTCTCCACTTCCCCCTCCAATCCAAACCTCAGCTCCATGATCCTTTTTTCCCGGTAAGTCAGTTTTTCAATGGCCAGATAAAGCAACTTCCTTTCAATTTCCTGCTCTATGCTTTTGATGACCAGATCCCCTTCGGTACCCAGAATATCGGAAAGGAGGAGCTCGTTCCCATCCCAATCAACATTCAACGGTTCGTCGAAAGAAACTTCCAGTCGGACCTTGTGATTGCGCCGGAGAAACATGAGTATCTCGTTTTCAATGCACTTGGAAGCATAGGTGGCCAGTTTGATATTCTTGTGAGGGTCAAACGTATTCACGGCCTTGATGAGCCCGATTGTTCCGATGGAAGACAGGTCATCGATGTTCACACCCGTATTCTCGAATTTGCGGGCAATGTAAACCACCAGCCGCAGATTGCGTTCAATCAAGGTTGTTCTGACCGTGTAATCTCCCTTTTTGAGTTTGTTCAACAGATCGTCTTCTTCCTCATGGCTCAATGGCGGAGGCAAGGTTTCACTGTTGCTTACATAGAAAAGATAGCGGTATTGTTTCAACCTTTCCCAGGGAAATAAACGAAAAACAAACAATCTCAATCTGGAGCGAAACCGATTTAACATTTTGTACATATTGGCCACCCTTTCAGATCATGAATTTGATTAACTGACGAGCTGCAACACCTCCGGAGGAATCAAAGCTTCATATTCCCCCGAATTGTTGAAGTTGTGTTTATGAATACCGATTGCCACCTGCGACCCGATTTCCCGGCTTTCCCTGCCCCGCATTATTTTGATCCGATCGGGCCTGAATCCAAGCAGAAGTTCTGTCCTCCCTCCCAATCCCGTGACGGGGATAAGGTAGAAACGAAGGCTTAGATCCGGATCGGAGATGCTTTCCATCACTTTTACCGAATCAAAATCGCTCTTGAACAGTTTATAAACATCACCGGGGATTATCTTCTGAAGGCTTTGATGGTTCACGATTATTACCGGTTTCCTGGAAAAGGGCTCCCTGACACGGTTTCCCGTGTCAAGATAGGCTGCTATGGTCTGCTTCCTGTCATCCATGCAGACCTGGACTCGCGCATGCATGAGAGCCTGCCATTTGCGTCCTTCCAGGAAAGGTTGAAAAAAAGAGAGTACGCCGGTGAACAGAAAGCCGACCATCAATAAATGGAACAGGAACACAGGTTTGTCTACGGCCATTGCGACCGGTTGCAGATTGAGAAGCACCAGAATGCAACCGCAGAAGACAAAGGCCAGCAGGAACATGAGGCTACCCATGAAAATAAAATCCCTTCTCCTGAGAGGAAAATAGGCAAGGCCCACCATGAAAAACGGCGTGATCATCACGAAGACTATCCAGAGGAAGTTTGAAGCGGGAAAAATCGTAAAGCATATTGCCGGCAACACACCGGCCAGCGCCCCGAGAAGCAGTTTGCCGGCTCCGGACCGGCGATGGGTCAATCTGCCCACCGCATACAACAAACAATAATCCATGCACAGATTGGCGATGATCAGTAAATCAAGATACACCTTGTTCTCCTTTGGGTACAGTTGCTAATTATTTTTATGACATTGCATAATCGGGTATGCTTGATTATACATGAGGGTGGGCATATAATTTGTCGCTCGTTGGGGATGTTAAAAAAAAATAAAAGGCTTTAATCAGCCTTTTATTGAGGTTTTTTTCTTTCCGGTCCTGTGAAGATTGATTATTCGTCTTTTTTCTGATGGCGTATGAACGCCGGCGTATCTATATCGCTCCCATCCGCAAATCTGGCTTTCCCGAAATCAGCCTCAACCACGTTCTGGTGCTTGCTTTTCCGGTCAAACCCCGTGGCGATGACCGTGACCCTGATCTTGTCTTCCATCGATTCATCGATCACCGCGCCAAAGATGGTGTTTGCTTCAGAATCGGCTTGCTTGGAGATAATGTCCGCAGCTTCCGTGATCTCGTACAGGCCCAGATCCTTCCCCCCCGTGATGTTGATCAATATCCCCTTCGCCCCCTCGATCGATGTTTCCAGCAAGGGGCTGGTGATGGCATTCTTGGCTGCATCAACGGCTCTATTTTCACTGTTGGAAACCCCCACACCCATCAGGGCCGTGCCTGTTTCCTCCATTATGGTTTTAACATCGGCAAAATCCAGGTTGATGATCCCCGGCACAGCAATCAGGTCGGAAATACCCTGAACCCCCTGGCGCAACACATCGTCAACCATACGGAATGCTTCCAGTATGGGGGTTCTTTTCTCCACAATCTGCAACAACCGCTCGTTGGGAATGACGATGAGCGAATCGACCTCATCCTTCAACCTTCTGATACCTTCCTCGGCCTGTTCATGGCGTTTGCGAAGTTCAAAAGGAAACGGTTTGGTGACCACCCCGACCGTCAATGCACCCAGTTCCTTGGCAATTCCGGCAATAACCGGTGCCCCGCCGGTTCCAGTCCCCCCGCCCATCCCGGCGGTGATAAAAATCATGTCGGCACCTTCCAGGGCCTCGCGGATCCGGTCCTGGCTTTCCTCCGCCGCCTGCCTCCCTATTTCAGGATTGGCTCCCGCTCCCAGCCCCTTGGTGAGTTCCTCCCCGATCTGTATTTTGGTGCTTGCTTCGGTCAAATACAGAGCCTGGGCATCAGTATTGACCGCAAGGAAATCAACTCCCTTGAGGCCCACCCCGATCATACGGTTCACGGCATTGCTTCCACCCCCACCAACGCCGATAACCTTGATTGTTGCGAAATGTTCCATCTCGATATCAAAATCAATCACCGCGTTACCCCCCTTGTGCATTCAGATTACTCAAAAAAATCGTTGAACCAGCTCAGAATCTGCTTCCAAAGCTTTGCAAAAAAACCGAATGACCCGGCCGCTTCTTTTTTCTCGGAATAACTTACCCCCACCCCGATGTTGTGGATAACATAATAAATGATACCCACGGCAGTGGTATAGATGGGACTCTGAACACCGACCAGCTGCGGTTCCCCGATCCTGATGGATGTCCCGATCACTTCCTCGGCTATCTCGGTCAACCCTTCCATCAGAGAAACCCCGCCGGTCAAGACCACCCCGGACGACAATGCATCGCTTCCGGCCATCTTGAACATCTCTTCCCGTGCAAACTGAAGGATTTCCTGAACGCGGGGGCCTATGTAGCGAGCCAGATCTTGCGCGGATACTTTTACTTTTTCCTTGCCCCCGACAGTGATGATCTCTATCTTTTCTTCCGTATTTGCAGCCGACTGGAGGGCACAGCCGTACTCGATTTTCAAGTTCTCGGCAGCATAATAACTGGTATGCAGGCCCACGGAAAGGTCGTTGGTAATAAGATTACCGCCGATGGGCAGAACGGAAAGGTCTTGCAAGATCCCATTCTTGAAGAAAGCAATCTCCGTCGTTCCCCCACCTATGTCTATAACAAATACCCCCAGTTCTTTCTCGTCCCTGGTAAGCGTGATTTCCCCGTTGGCAAATGATTGCAGTACGATTCCCTCTATTTCGATACCCGCCCTCTTGATGCACCTGATGAGGTTCTGCAAGCACGTTGCCGAGGTGGTCACGATCACGGCGTCGACTTCAAGCCGCACTCCCAACATACCCACCGGATCCTTGATACCATCGTACCCGTCCACGATATATTCATGCGCGATTACCTCTACAATTTCGCGTTCGGAAGGAAGGGCCACCTTTGTATTTTCCAGCGCCCTTTCCACATCCTGGGGACGTATTTCCCTGTCTTCGGCCGTTATCGTAGCCACGCCACGGCTTTTGAGCAACTGCACATTCAAGCCCACCAGGCTGATAAAAGCGGATTCTATCCTTATCCCGGCCATCCTTTCCGCTTCCTCGACCGCCCGGCTTATTGCATCTATGGTCTTGTCCTGATCAACGACAAAACCCTTTCTTATCCCCTCGGAGGGGCTCAAACCAACGCCGATTATATTTATAGTTCCATCGGAACGGTGTTCCCCGACAATCACTCGTATATGCGATGTTCCTACATCCATTCCAACAATTATTTCCTTTTGTTTCAAACTGTTACCTCCTAGCCGGCTCTATTCCATATATAAAGTTAGATTCAACAACGAAATTAATTATCCTCTAATATTTTATTTTTTTGCCATTATTTTTGCCCCGAACCAGGCATTGGAAGCTTGTCCACTTTTAACTTGAATTCCCTGCACCGGGAGATGAAACCCCGATCATCGATCTTCGCCAACGATCTCGATTTCGAGTTCCAGATCGATACCATGAGTCTTCATCACTCTCTCCCTGATCATATCGATGAGATCCAGAATGTCCCCTGCCGTTGCCCCACCCGCATTCACAATAAAATTGGCATGCTCTTCCGATACCCGGGCACCCCCCACGCACAATCCTTTTCCCCCCGCCGTTTCCACCAACTTTCCCGCAGGGATACTGGGGTGGTTTCTGAAAACACTGCCGGCGCTGGGAAGCCGTGGCTGTCTTTGCCGCCGGACTTCTATCATTTCACGCATACGTTCTGCAATCTTCCCGGGATAATCTTCCTCCAATGACAGACGACAATCGGTGATCACCCCTTTGTTTTCCCGGAGGCTGCTCCAACGGTAACCGAATACAATTTCCTCATGCCCGATGCGCCCGGGTTCACCGTCGAAGTTCACAAAACCCAATTCCCTGACAAGACCCCCGACCGTGCCCCCGAAAGCCCCCGCATTCATGATCACTCCGCCCCCCACGGTACCGGGGATACCGGAAGCAAATTCAAGCCCGGATAGCCCACCATCCACCGCTTTCCGGGCCAGATGCGAAAGAAGGGCCCCCGCACCGACTACCACTTCTGTACCCTCGGCCCGGAAATAGTTGAAAGCGCTGCCCAGCTGCACGGCCACCCCCCTCAGGCCGCCATCCCTTACCAGCAAATTGGTACCCTTTCCCATGATCAGGAGGGGCACCCCGGCTGATTTTACAGTTCCGAGCAACAGCTTAATTTCATTTACATCAGCAGGGAAAACCAGGTAATCGGCACTTCCGCCTACCCCGAAAGATGTGTACCTGGACATCGGTGCATCTTTCTCGAATTTGACCTGGATCGATTTCAACAACCGCTCCGTATCCATTTTTTCCTCCCGATCTTATTGTTCCATCGCTTCCAGAAGGCAACGATACATCCTGGAGGCGGCATCAGGTGTCCCCATACCCCTGCTCTTTCGGGCCATTTCTTTCAACTTTTCCGGAGCGCCGAACATTTCCTCCATCATTCCGGCCAGCCGAACCGCGGTAAAATCCTTCTCCATCATGATGCGGGCGGCGCCTTCCCCTTCCAGTAACCGCGCATTGAAATATTGATGGTTGTGAGCAACATTGGGAGACGGTACAAGAAAGGCCGGCACCCCCCGCGCCGTTATCTCCGCAAGGGCCGTGGCCCCTGCCCTGCTGATGATCAGATCCGCAATGGCAAGAGCCGCCGGCATATCATGCAGGTAGGGCATCAGCAGTATCCCCGGAAGCGATTCTCCCCCTATCTTTTCCTTCACCCATCCGTAATATGAATTTCCCGTGATGTACAGAAGCTGGCTTCCCGAAGGAAGACCACCACGCGTGACAAGGTCAACCATGACCTCGTTCATTCTGAGAGCCCCCTGGCTGCCACCCACGACCAGGATGGTCCTTTTACGTGGATCAAGGCCTTCAAACCGTTCAAAGCCTTCTTCACGTGTCAGATCAACCACCTCACCGGCCCGTGGATTTCCGGTAAGTACCACTCTTTTATCCTTGAAATGAACACGGGAAGCCTCGAAAGAAATGCAGATCCTGTCGGCCCAACGTGCCAGTATTCTGTTGGTTCGGCCAGGTATAACGTTCTGCTCATGAATGACGATCGGCCGCCGTCTCATTCTTGAAGCCAGAACGGCCGGCCCGGCCACGTATCCCCCGGTGCCGACAACAACATCGGGCTCGAAATCTCTGACAATCTCGAGGGATTGTTTGATACTCCGGCATAGATCGACCGTTGCTCCCCACAATTCTGCCGGGGGATATTTTTTGAAAGCCCGCACCGTTATTTCTTTCAGGTTGAAACCGGCCTCCGGGACAATTTTTTTTTCCAATCCCCGCGCTGTTCCCACGAACAGGATCTCGGCATCCTGCCTTTTTTTCCGGATGTAGCGAGCCAGTGCCAGGCCGGGGTAAATATGCCCTCCCGTTCCCCCGCCACAGATCAAAATGCGCATTTTTGTCCTTTCTCTTACCCTTATTGATTGGCATATCTGGATATATTCAACAGAATGCCGATACCGCAGAGGTTGAAAAATAACGAACTTCCTCCGGCACTGATCAGGGGGAGGTTCAGCCCCGTGACCGGAAGGCTACCGGTTACCACACCGATATTTATCAAGGCCTGGGCACCGATCATGAATGTGATCCCCGCCGCCAACAAGCCTCCAAAAAGATCCGGTGACGACAGTGCCACCTTCATCCCCCTCCATACCAGGATGAAGAAGAGGAGAATAACCGCCGTCGCCCCCACGAAACCCAGTTCCTCCCCGATGATTGCGAATATAAAGTCGTTGTAGGGTTCCGGCAGATAGTACAGCTTCTGCCTGCTTCTTCCCAGCCCCACTCCGAAGATGCCCCCTGGCCCCAGGGCATAGAGAGATTGGATGATATGGTAGCCGTCTCCCAGTGGATCCGCCCAGGGATCAAGAAATGATGTCAACCGTTTGAGACGGTAAGAGGCGCTGAACACAAGATAGATGATGGCCGGAAAAGACAGGCCGGCCAGCGCCGCTATCTGTTTGAAAGGCATTCCGGCCAGAAAAATGACCATGGCAATACCCAGAAGAATGATCAATCCGGTACCCATATCCGGCTGCCACAGTATGAACAGAAAGGATAGCCCGGCTACCGACAGGGGGATGAAACTGCTGGACCAGAAATTTTCCATACGGATACTCTTGCTGCTGAGGTACGCCGCCGTGAAAATAACCAGGGCAAGCTTGGTAAATTCGGAAGGCTGGAAAGTCAGAAAAGAACCGATTCCGATCCACCTTCTGGCATCGTGAATTTCTATCCCCACCCCTGGTATATATACGGCTGCCAGCAAAACAAAACTGATGATGACCATGGCCGGGGAAAGCCGTTTCAGATGACGATGGTCAAAACGTGAGAAAAACAGCATACCCGTGATCCCCAGCAATGCCCAGAATATCTGACGTCTAAGAAAAAAATAAGGGTCTCCCCTGCTTTCCGCGGCATCCACATAGCTGGCACTGAAAACCATTACCAGTCCGATACCCAGAAGAATAAGGGTTACCAGAAAGATGGTGAAATCGGGATCCTTTTTTTTCCCTTCCTGCCCGGGCCTGGCCCGCAACCTTCTTCTGCTCATCCCCTCAAGGCGTTGACCACTTCCTTGAAACGCCGACCCCTTTCTTCATAATTGGCGAACATATCCATGCTGGCGGAAGCAGGAGAGAGAAGGATGATATCCCCGGCTACCGCGTTCTTCCATGCCCCCGCAACTGCCTCCTCCAGCGAGGCCACGATCTGTGTATCCTCAAATCCTGCTTCATGCGCGGCCTCTTTAATTTTATGGGCTGTCTCCCCCAATAATACTATCATTTTAACTCTGTTTGTAATGGCCGCCCTGACCAATCCCTCATAATTCAGACCTTCTTCCTTCCCTCCCGCAATGAGGATCTTCTCCTTTCCGGGAAAGGCCTCCAGGGCGCCGATCGATGCTTCCGGGTTGGTTCCCTTGGAATCATTTACAAATGTAATGCCGTCCATGACCCTTACATGTTCGAGTCGGTGTTCCAAACCTTCAAAAGACTCCAGCACATCGCCGATCGTTTTCAAGTCCACGCCGCCGGCCCAGGCAGCGGAAGCCGCCGCCAGGGCGTTCTCCAGATTGTGATTGCCGGGAAGGGCCACCTTTTCCCGGGAGCAGAGCGGTTCAAATACCCCCTCCCTGTTGAGGCCGATCGTTCCCTTCCTGACACAGAAACCTTCCACCATTTTTTTTCGGCTGAAAAACAGGGGAGAAGCCCTGGTTTTGTTTTTGAAAGATAATACGAGCGGATCATCGGCATTCAGAACGGCTACATCCGATTCCGTCTGATTGGCCAGGATCTTCTTCTTTGCGTCGGCGTATTTCTCTCTTGTAAGATGATAATCCAGATGGTCTTCCCCGATGTTCAGTATGACCGCTATCAGGGGACGGAAATTGATGGTGTTGTCAAGTTGAAAACTGCTCAATTCCGCAACGATCATGTCCCCGGGGGTGGCTCCGGCCTCCCTTGCCGCATCAACGAGGGGACTGCCGATGTTGCCTGCCGTAAAAGTCCTTCCGAACCGGGCTCTCTGGAAAATTTCGGAGACCATCATGGTCGTGGTTGTTTTACCATTGGTTCCCGTAATGCCTATTATTGGCACTCTGGTAAAATGATATGCCAGTTCAATCTCTGAAATTATCGGTATTTTTGCATCATGCGCTTTTTCCAGGATTCCAAGATGTGGGTTGACACCCGGGCTCTTGACAACCAGCCCCGTTTTCTCGTTGATCAGCGAAGTTGGATGCTCACCCGAAACCACGGATATCCGGGGATCATTCTTCAACCGGGTCATTTCCTGTTCCAGTTCGCAAAGCCTGCGGCGGTCATTGACCACCACCTTGCTGGCACCCAGTTCCAGCAGGAAACATACCGTTGCCAGCCCGCTGAGCCCCAGGCCTACAACCACCGTTTCTTTTTTTCTGATCTTCTCCAGTAACATCTCCGGCCACCTCTGCTCGATAACGATTCGAAAACCATGACCGACCATTCAAAAATATATCTTTCCCGCACCCATGAGCCCTATCAGGGCAAAGATGAATGAGAGACCCCAGAACCCCATGACCACCTGCCATTCGGAATAGCCTTTCAACTCGTAATGATGGTGGAGCGGGCTCATCAAAAACACACGCCTGCCTTTGAAGCGAAACCACAATACCTGCATGGCCACGGAGAGGGTCTCGATTACAAATACCGCCCCGATAATGACCAGGTGCAATTCACACTTGGTAAGGATGGCCACCACCGCCAGGCTTCCCCCCAGCGCCAGGGAACCCACATCGCCCATGAATAACCTGGCCGGATGCAGATTGAAGATCAAAAAACCGAAGGTCGCTCCGATCAGCGCACCACAAAAAAGGGCTATCTCCGGCAGGCCCTTCATGGAGGCAATGATCATGAAAGCCATCAGCGCTATGATCGATGTACCGGCGGCCAGGCCATCTATACCATCGGTCAGATTGGCCGCATTGGTCGCACCCATGACCATGACCAGTACCACGAGCGGGTAGAACCATCCCGCTTCGAAAGTAATATGTGTGAAAGGTATCTCCAGGGTCGTCGGATGGCCGGTTTGATACAAATATATGACGAGCAAGGCCGCAACCAGAAACTGCCCCGCCAGCTTGGTTCTCGCCTTGAGCCCCAGGGACTGGCCGCGCACCACTTTGCCGTAGTCATCAAGAAAGCCAATCGCTGCATTGCCGATGACCATCAACAGGCAAACATGGACCAGGACACCCGGCCGGGGCTGAACAATGAAGAGTGAAATCGTGGCCGAGACCAGAAACACAATCCCCCCCATGGTGGGTGTGCCTGTTTTGGAAAGATGCCGCTGCGGTCCGTCTTCCCTTACGTTTTGCTGAAATTGCCTGCGCCTGGCATAAAATATATACAGGGGGCATCCAACAACGCTTATTGACAAAGACAATAATATGGCTTTTGATACCGTCGATAACATCCTTCCCTCCATTTTTGAAAGGGTCAGTTTTCCTGCAGCCCGTGATATTTTTTCAATCTGTGGATCATCTTCTCCAGTTCCATTCCCCTGGATCCTTTGAAAAGGATCATGCTACCCGCTGTAATGGGTATATCATGCAATTTGTTCCAGGCCTGTTCCCTGTCCTTGCAAACCCGCACCTTCACTTTGCCCCCGTGGGCCTCTTCGGCGATGAACCGGGCCCATCCCCCGATTGTAATCAGATAATCAATGCCGCTACCGGCTATTTTCCTGCCAACTTCCCGGTGGGCATCTTCCGATATCTCGCCAAGTTCCAGCATATCCCCAAGGACGGCAATCTTCAGGCCGGGCACTTCCATCTCCTGCATCACTTCGATGGTAGCTTTCATGGAAGCGGGATTGGCATTGTATGTGTCATCGATGATCTTCAGCCCCCCCATTTCCGTTATCCGCAGCCGGCCCGGTGAATGATGAAAATCCCATAGATCAAAATTCAAAGCATCGATATCTATTTTGAAAAGAAAACCCAGCGCCAGAGCGGCAAGGGCATTGCTGACATTGTGTTTCCCGGGAAGGGGCAGCTCAAATGGGCGCCTCCGGCCATCGGGAAAAGCCACTTCAAAACTTGCCCTTTGGCCATGGCCGGCATATGCACAAGCCCGAAAATCAACGTTCTTTCCCCAGCCATAATAGAAAACCTGTCGGCAGCACCCCTGCCCCAGTTTCCGCAGGTGCGGATCATCCCCGTTGAGGATGGCAACCCCGCCATCACCCAGATTTTCGAGCAGTTCACCCTTGGCCCGGGCAATGCTCTCCACCGATCCTAGAAGCTCAAAATGCGCCGTGCCTATATTGGTGATGACTGCCCAGCGGGGAACCGCGATCCGGGCCAGATGGGCAATTTCACCCGGGCCCCGCATGGCCATCTCCAGAACTGCCACCCGATGACCTTCATTCAGGCCCAGTAGAGTCAGGGGCAGGCCGATATGATTGTTGTAGTTACCACCGGTTTTCAGCAGGTTGAAATGGCTTCCCAGCACCGTGGCTGCCAGATCCTTGGTCGTGGTTTTCCCGCTGCTACCCGTTATCCCGATCACTTCCGTATCGAATCGGCGTCGGTAATACCCCGCCAACTTTTGCAATGCATCGAGCGTGTCACCGACCCTGAGGACAGCCCCGGAACCCGCACCCCGGGGGGGATCCTGTGCAGTGAATACCCCACCGGCTCCCTTCCGGAAAGCTTCGGAAATGTAACGATGGCCATCAGTTCTCTCCCCCTTCAGGGGGACAAACCAGTCCCCGGGTTCAAGACTGCGGGTATCGATTGAAATTCTTTCTATCAGCCTGCCGGGGTCACCTCCAACGAGGGTCCCCCCCGTAGCCGCGGCAAGCTCGCGTAAAGTAAGTTTCATCATGATATTCCTTTGTTACAGACATTGCAAAATGGACAGGCCCGGTTCAGCTATCTCCCGGTTTTGCGACAATCAATTCTTCCACTGTTTTCCGGTCGCTGAAATATATGGTCCTATCCTTGAAAATCTGGTATTCCTCATGCCCCTTGCCGGCAATGACGACGATATCCCCCGGTGCAGCCAGATCAACCGCCTTCTTGATCGCATCATGGCGGTCCACCCTGACATGGTACCCGTCTTTTACCGTCTTTTCCAGGCCCGGGATGATCTCGTCTATTATTGCCCCGGGATCTTCCCCCCGCGGATTGTCCGAAGTAACGATACATATTTCACTGTATTTCCCGGCGATCTCTCCCATCAGGGGCCGCTTGGACCGATCACGCTCCCCGCCGCAGCCGAAGACCGTGATCAGCCGTCCCTCTTTCAGGAGCTGCCTGGCCCCCTGCAGTATGTTCTCCAGGCCGTCTGTGGTGTGTGCATAATCAACGATCACCAGATAATCCTGCCCGCATTCCACCAGTTCAAATCGCCCCGGTATCCCCGTGACCGCTTCCAGCCCCTTTTTTATATCCTCGATCTTCATCCCGTCAGCCAGCCCGGTAGCAACGGCAGCAAGGGAATTGTAGACATTGAACATACCCCTCAATTTCAGGTCAAGATCAAACTCGCCGGCAAAGGAACGCACCCTGAAGCGAGTACCCCCCCGGTCGACAACCGGATTTACCGCATATACATCGGCAGGCTTTCTGACCGCGTATGTAACTTTTTCCACGGGAACAAGTGAGGAAAAATAATCAAAATGGGGATCGTCCCTGTTGAGCACGGCCACTCTGGGGCGCCCCATCTTGGAAAGTCCCCCCCCCATCCCGGCAAAAAGCTTGCCCTTGGCTGCACGATAGGCTTCAAAATCATGATGAAAATCAAGATGCTCCTCGGTTATATTGGTCAAAACAGCGATATCGAACTCGCACCCGGAAACCCGGTGCCAGTCCAGAGCGTGGGATGAAACCTCCATCACAGCATAAGGAACTTCTTTTTCGACCATGAGAGCCAGCAAAGCTTGAAGTTCCGGGGCTTCCGGGGTTGTGGAAAGGGCCGGAAATGTTTCCCGGCCGATTCTGTACTCCACCGTCCCCATCAGGCCGCCGGTAACTCCCTTTGTTTCCAGCAGTTTCTCGATGAGGAATGTGGTCGTCGTCTTCCCGTTTGTCCCCGTTACCCCCACGAGGCGTAATTTTTTTGAAGGATGGCTGTAAAAAGCCGCCGCCAGCGCTGCCATGGCCAGGCGGACATCGGGGGTGCGGATACAGGGAAGATCCATGCGAGGTGCATCTTCCCCGACAACTACGGCCAGTGCCCCCTTCCTCATTGCCTCCCGGGCATACTCCCAGCCCGCGGCTTTTGTTCCCGGCAAGGCAAAAAAAAGGTACCCTTTCTTAATCCTGTCGCTGTGGTACGCGAGTCCGGTAACCTCACCGTCGATTCTGCCATTGATCTCCTTCAACAGCAAGCTGTCTAGCAACCTGTTTATATGCATGGACCTTTCCTTCTGTTCAATTTTTGGCTCCAGATTTATTATAAACTAATCAAGAAAAAGATAAACTTTCACCGCGGGTCACGGCCCGCCAGAACCGGTTCTGCGGAAGACCACGCTGACTTCCCTCCCGGGGCTCATTTCGGTACCTGACTTGGGATACTGTTCAACGACCGTGCCGCTTCCCTCTTCATTAAGTCCCAGTCCCAACCATTGCAGGATCTCCCTGGCCTCCTCCATGGTCATGCCTTTCAGGTCGGGAACAACAACTTTCCCGGTAGGCAGTACCTTGCGGTCAAGGTAAACTATTATACGCGAATGGATCGGAACCCGCCCCCCTCCCTTGGGGGTCTGATCGACGATCCTGGCACCCTCGCCTATTGTCTTCAACAACAAACCTTTGTTATCCAGTATCTGCCCGGCTTCGTCCAGAGTAAGATCGATCAAATCGGGCACCTCGATGACCCCGCCCTCGGGAAGCACGGTGTCCTCTCCCGGTTGCACACCCATATAATTGAGAACATCCTTCATGATACGATGAAAGATCGGTGCACAGATCTGTGATCCCCATTGAGATCCCCTCGTCGCCCCGTCTACGGCAATAAAGAGTATGATTTGCGGTTTTTCCATGGGTGCAAATCCCACAAAAGAAAGGATCAAGCCTCCGTGGAGATAACCTCCGCCGGGGCCCACTTTCTGAGCGGTGCCTGTCTTGCCGGCAACCCGAAACCCTTCTATGTAGGCGTTTATCCCGCTGCCGCTGCTGACCACTTTCTCCATGATCCCCGCTATTTTGCGGGACGTTTCGGTGGAAATCATCTGCCTCACGGCCTTCGGTTCATTCTTCACCACCACATTACCTTCATGATCTTTTATCTCCTTGACCACGTAGGGTTTCATGAGATACCCCCCGTTGGCGATGGCCGCATAGGCCATGACCTGCTGCAAGGGGGTGACGGATATTCCCTGCCCGAAAGATGAGGTGGCCAGCTCCAGCGGCCCCACCTGGGATGGTTCAAAGATAATCCCGCTCCCCTCACCTGGATAATCGATCCCGGTCCTTGCTCCGAAACCGAATGTCTTGTAATATGAAAACAATTTTTCTTTCCCCAGCCGCTGTCCCAGAACCATGAATGCAGGGTTGCATGAACCGAGTACCGCCTCAAGATAATCTATGCTTCCATGACCGCCACGCGAGGAAGTCCAGCACCCTATTTTTGTGCCGGCAACCTCCAGGGATCCGGAGCAGTAGAATCTTTCATTCTCATTGTAAATACCCTCCTCCACTGCAGCCATCAATGTGGCAAGTTTGAAGGTAGACCCCGGTTCAAAAGTACCGGTAAATGGCGTCAGCTTCCAGTACCTGGAGTCGTATTTGGAATACTGTGCGGGATCAAAATCGGGTTTGCTGCATACAGTCAACACCTCGCCGGTAAAAGGGTCAACACCGAGTGCGATCGCCTGTTTGGCTCCATATTCATTGAGAGCCCTTTCCAGTTCCCTTTCCACGATATACTGGATCGTATCATCGATGGTCAGATAAAGATCTTTTCCATCCCTGGGGGGAACAAATCTTCGCACCTCATGGGGAATGGGCCTGTTCCGGTTGTCTGAAGGGAAGTAGAGATGGCCTTCTTTCCCGCGCAGCTCTTCCTCGTACATTATTTCCAGGCCGCTCCAACCCTGATCCATGCCGACAAAACCAAGAAGCTGCGATGCCAGCGTACCCTGCGGGTAGAAACGCTTTCCCTCCGTGGTAAATGTGATGCCGGGTAATTTCAGGTCGCGAACTTTCTGGGCGACATCTTTATCCACTTTCCTTTTGAGATAAACTGCTGCACGGGAGCGGGTGAGAAGTTCTTTCAGCCTCGCCGGATCCTCTTCAAGAACTTCTGACAGCAGAGTTGCGGTTTCCTGTGGATTTTCAATCTGTGCGGGGATGGCCACCACCGTTTCGACGGTACAACTGCCCGCCAGCAACCTTCCGTTCCGGTCATATATCGACCCGCGGGGGGAGCGGGCAGGTATACTGCGGTTCCATTGCTCCCAGGCCTTCTGATAAAGATCGTCTGCCTGGACAACCTGGATCCAGAACAGCCTGATTGTTAAAATGGCGGTTACGAGCAGAAATGAAAGAAATATGGCAATCAGCCTTTTGCGGACATTCATCTTGGAAAACGAAGCATTGTACAAAGACGCAACCTCCCAAAAAACCGGTTGACATTACCTGTTTTGCGCTACGGTATAAATTTTGATCTTTTGCGCTTCTTCCAGTTCCAGTCCGGCCCGGGCAATCCCTTCAATTCTTTCCAGAGATTTCAAACTGGCAATTTCAAGTTCCAGTTCTTTGCGCTCATCCGCAAGCCTTTCTATTTCTTCCTGAGCTTTCACGATTTCAAAGTTTATGGTCACTGTTTTGCAGTACTGTGCTACCGATGCAACAGACAACACGAAACAGATCATCAAAAATAAAAACAGAGGCAACCTGGCCCTTGCCCCGCCTCTTTCCTTTGCCTGACGGGATCTGGTTGGGGGCACGGTGGTGTATCTCTTCCCATGTGAATTGTGGCGATATTGCTGGAAAGAAACTTTCCGGGCCTGTAACAATTTATTCACCTTCTTCATTGTTTAGAACTGAATCCTTTGCGCAACTCTTAGCAGGGCACTTCTTGAACGGGGGTTGCCCGCTATCTCTTCCCGTGTCGGTTTCAACGGATGCCTCGTCATGATTTTTATCCTTGCCGTTGCATCGCATACACATTGGGGAAGCCCCGCCGGACAGTTACAGGTTTCCGCCTGCGATTTGAAATAATTTTTCACGATCCGATCTTCCAGCGAGTGGTACGAGATGACACACAATGTCCCCCCTCTTTTGAGCAAATCAATGCACTGCGGGAGGGCCTCCCTCAATTCATTCAATTCCTCGTTCACCGCTATCCTCAAAGCTTGAAAACACCTTCTGGCCGGGTGCGTTCTCCCTTTCCTTGCCCCCTGCGGAATGGCTGCCTTGATGATTCTTACCAATTCCAGGGTTGATTCCAGCCGCTGTTTCCGGCGGCTTTCAACCACAAATGATGCAATTCTGGAAGCCCATCTTTCCTCCCCGTATTCCCTGAATATGCCTGTCAGTTCCTCGGCGCTGCAATTGTTCAGCAGATCGGCAGCGGTAATCTCCAGGTTGCGGTCCATCCTCATGTCCAGTGGGCCGCTTTTACGAAAAGAAAAACCTCTCGATGGTTCATCGACCTGGTGGCTGGAAATGCCCAGATCCAGAATGATGCCATCCACATGCCGGTAGCCTGCCTCTCCCACCAGCGTTGCAAGCTGTCCGAAATTTCCCTTCTTCAAAATCAGGCGGTCTCTGTAGTCTTTCAAACGTTCGGCAGCGCGATGAAGCGACTCTTCATCGCGGTCTACACCCACAAGCCACCCCCCGTGGGAAAGTAACGCCCGGGCATGCCCTCCATCCCCGACCGTGGCATCGACATAGACACCGCGGGCCCGGGGAGCCATGAACCGTATCACCTCATTCAGCATTACCGGTTTGTGAATGGTCTTTCACCCTCCAAATGTCACCTGGCCAGAATCGCATTCATTTCTTCGTTTCAAAGATCAAAATCTACAAGCTGCTCGGCAATCTGTTCAAAAGATGAATTCTGTTTCTCGCTGTAATTCTTCCAGACGGTATCAGCCCATATCTCCACCCTGCTTGAAACACCAAGAACCGTTACTTCCCGTTCCAGATGGGCATAACCCCGCAAATTCTGGGGGATCAGTATCCGGCTCTGTTTATCCCTTTCCACCTCGACCGCACCGGAAAAAAACAGACGCATGAATGCACGAGCATCGGCACGGGTAAGCGGCAAAGCTTTCAGCTTCTGTTCCATCACTTCCCATTCCGGCAGGGGATAGGCAAAGAGGCAAACATCCAACCCGCGGGTGATGATAAATCTTTCCCCGAGCCCCGCGCGCAATTTGACCGGTATGATCAGTCTACCCTTGCTGTCCAGCGCATGGCTGAACTCACCCATGAACATATTATCGATTCCCTCTTCCGGTTGCATATTCCCCACTTACACCCACTTAACCCCACTTATATACTTACATTCTCCCCCGACGCCCGATCTCCTTCTTTTTTTAGAAAAAAATAAAAAAATCGGTTATTTTTTTTTAACCGATTTGTTAAGCCGTTTTAAAAAGCTTTTTTCAACAGGCCAGATGTTATTATATTGTACCCGGAACGCAGGGATCTCCGCTTGTTTTCCGGAAATCTGTCATGCGTTTTTTATTGAATAAATCGAAAAAAAATCGTTGCCGTGCCGAAATAAATAAGCAGGCCGGTAACATCCTTGATGGTGGTAACAAAAGGCCCGGAGGTGATGGCCGGATCGATCCCCACTTTGTGGCATAACAGGGGAACCAACGTGCCGATCACGGTAGCCAGGCTGACGGTCAGAAGCATGGAGAAACCGACCACAATTCCCAGGTAGACGTTTCCCTGCCACAACAGGGTAACCAGACCGGCGATAAAACCAAAAATCATGCCCATCATCAACCCCACCCGGAATTCCTTGAAAAAATAATTCCAGACCTCATCCGCACCAATTTCCCCGGTGGCAATGCCCCTGACAAAAATGGTCGATGATTGCGTTCCCACATTGCCACCCATGTCCATGATCACCGGTATGAAGATGGCCAGAACAACGACTGTTTCGATCATCTGCTCGAACACACCGATCACACTTCCAGCCAGCAACCCCCCGGCCAGGCAGATTGATAACCAGGGGATCCGCCTGCTGGCCACCTGATAGGCGGAAGCCTGAATAAGGTCAACTCCTTCAACCTCGCTTGTCCCCACCATCTTGTAGAAGTCCTCGGTGGCCTCCTCCTGCAACACGTCAAGGATATCATCGACAGTAATAACCCCCAGGAGCCGCCCCTCGTCTTCCACGACGGGGAGAGCCAGCAGGTCATAACGGGCCACGATACGGGCAACCTCCTCCTGGTCAACTCCAACATGAACACTGATAACATTTTTGTTCATGATTTCTCTCAAAGGAGTTCCATCCGTGGCCGAAATCAGATCCCTCAAGGAAAGGACGCCTATCAGACGTGTTTCCTCATCCACCACATATACATAGTAGATAATTTCTGCCTCGGGAGCGATTTCCCTCAACCTCTGTATAGCCTCTTCCGCCGCCATCTCCTGCGAGAAGGAGATTATATCGGTGGTCATGATCCCGCCGGCCGTGTCTTCCGGATACTTCAGCAAACCCTCTATCTCTCCCGATTTGCCATCGATGAGTTCGAGAAGTTCTCTTGTTTCATGCGGTGGAAGTTCGGCCAGCAGGTCGGCAGCGTCATCCGTATCCATTTCTTTCAAAATGGAGGAGGCCCTTTTTTGGGTCAGCAGGTTGAAAAGGGCAACCTGATCAAATTCCTCCATTTCCTGGATGATCAAGGCGGCCTCTTCATCTGAAAGGAGGGAAAACAGATCCTGCTTCTGTTCATCGGTAAAATCCTCAATGTACTCGGCAAGGTCACTGGGATGTGTACCCTTCTTCACTTCCGACAGTATCTTCTGCAAGGTGTTCTGCATGGACATGGGCTCATCCCCCCCCCCCTCAAAAAATCCTTTATAATTATATCACCGTCGACTGAAAAAAAGCAAAAAAAACCCCGCCGTGCCGTGAACCGATCGTTTTGAACTTGTCCCTCTCAAAGTGGGTACCCTCCTACGATGTTTGTATGTCCCCTACCTGGAGGGCTTATACGCCGATCGTAAAGCCAGGTTCCCTTTGTATCCCTGTTAGCTCAAAACTTTATGCGGTAAACACGTACAAAGCAGGGTTGTTTTCGAAACGGTTTTGCAATGCAATAATACCATACCATCATTGCAAAATCAAGCTGTCGGCCCTTCCGCGTTCATCCCTGTTAATTAAGATAACCCTATTTTTTCAGATTAAACCTCCATGACAGCGATGTTGTGCTGAATGGCCGTACAGCCAGGGGGTGCCATCCCCACGGTTGCAGGGATATCACTCGTTACCGCCCCTGGATTTCTCGGGCTTCGCCGTTGCCACCCTGATGTGAAGTTCCTTCAGCTGCCGGTCATTGACAGGTGCAGGCGCACCGGTCAGGAGACAGGCGGCATGCGCCGTTTTGGGAAAAGGAATTACCTCCCTTATACTCTGATCTCCGGCCAGGAGCATGATCAAACGGTCAAGTCCGAAAGCGATACCTCCATGCGGTGGAGCACCATATTCAAAAGCCTCGAGAAGAAACCCGAATTTTTCCGCGGCGGCAGCAGCATCAATACCCATCAATTTGAACATGCGTTCCTGCAATTTTCGCTGATGAATCCTGATACTCCCACCCCCGATTTCCACACCGTTCAGCACCAGGTCATAGGCCCGGGCGCGCACCTTCAGGGGCTCTGCCTCCAGCAGAGGCACGTCCTCTTCCAGCGGAGCGGTAAACGGATGATGTATGGATACATGCCTTTTCTCTTCCGGATCATACTCCAGCAATGGAAAATCGACGATCCAGACAAACCGGTCATCTGTTGTAGAGATAGAATCGGTTTTCCCCAGTTTCAGGCGGAGAAGGCCCAGGACCGAACAAACCGTCTTCCGGTCATCGGCCACAAATAAAAGCAAGTCTTCTTCCTCGGCCATGGTCTTTCCGCCAATTTCATCCAGAATATCCGGCGCAAAAAATTTACTGATGGGGGATTTCCAGCCTTCCGCAGTCTTGACCATCCAGGCCAGCCCGCTTGCCCCCGATTCACGAGCATAAACGACCAGATCATCGATCATCTTGCGGGAAAAATGGGCCCCTCCGGGAACCCGCAACCCTTTTACCACCCCGCCCCTGTGGATCGCCTCCTTGAACACCCTGAAGTTGCTTCTGGCCGCCGCCGCGGAGACATCGGTCAATTCCATTCCTATACGCAAGTCAGGTTTGTCGGTTCCGAATCGATCCATGGCCTCCCGGAAACTTATTCTTGGAAATGGCTCCAGTTCACGCCCCTTTATCTCTTTCCACAACCTTCCAAGCATCGATTCAACGACCCCGAATATCTCCTCCTGGTCGGTAAAAGACAGCTCCATGTCTATCTGGGTAAACTCGGGCTGCCGATCGGCTCTAAGGTCCTCATCCCTGAAACAACGGGCTATCTGGAAGTAGCGTTCCACCCCTGCTACCATGAGAAGCTGTTTGAAAAGCTGGGGGGATTGGGGCAATGCAAAGAATGATCCAGCCCGGAGACGTCCGGGAACAAGGTAATCACGCGCTCCTTCGGGGGTACTTCTCGTCAGCATCGGCGTCTCCACCTCGATGAAACCCTCGCGATCAAGGCAATCCCTGATAATCCTGACAATATCATGCCTGAGGCGAAGTTTTTTGAACATTTCCGGCCGCCGCAGATCCAGGTAACGGTATCTCAGCCTCAGATTTTCATCGACATGGATACCATCTTCGATATAGAATGGCGGTGTTCGGGAAGGGTTGATCGTCGCCATGTCTTTCACCCTGATCTCTATTTCCCCGGTTGGCAGTTTGGGATTCACGGTGTCCGCCGAACGGCTTGCCACCGTACCGTCTGCAACAATCACATATTCCCCCCTGAGCCGTTCTGCCGCTTTGAACAGATCCGGGTTCACATCATGATCAAATACAAGCTGGACCAGGCCGGTGCGATCCCTCAGGTCAACAAAGATCAGCCCTCCATGGTCCCTTGAACCCTGAACCCAGCCGGCAAGAACAACCCTTCTGCCTTCGTCCCCATTCCTCAGCTCCCCGCACCAATGAGTCCTTTTCAACCTCATCATCCTGCCCTCCCGCTAGATAGAATCCCTGTCCTCACGTATCAATGCAATGGCTTCCGCCAGAGTGAATTCGTCCTGTTTTCCCGTGTTCATGTTCCTTAGCGTTACCTTTCCCCGCTTCTCTTCACGTTCTCCCAGAATTATTACATGGGAAAAGTCTTTTTTCCCCGCATATTTCATCGTGGCTTTCATGCTTCGGCCCCCGAAATCAACTTCCGCCGCAATGCCCGCACGGCGGATCTCTGCCACTATCTTCAGTGATGGTAACAGGCGAGAATCCGTATCGGCGATCACGAATACCCTGGCCTGCCCCCTTCCTTCCCGGCCCCGGCCTTCCAGTGAAAGCAAGATCCTGTCCATTCCCATCGCTACCCCCACGGCAGGCGTATGCTCCCCGCCAAGGATTTCGACAAGATTGTCATAGCGACCCCCTCCGCCGATCGAATTCTGCGCACCCAGGTCATCGCTGACAAATTCAAACGCTGTGCGGGTATAATAATCAAGCCCCCGAACCAGCCCGGGGTCCACCTTGAAGTCCACGCCAAGTTTGATCAGGTAGTCCTGAACCGTCTCGAAATGGGTCCGACAGCCAGGGCAAAGATTGAAAGTTATCTCCGGGGCATCCCGGAACAGATCCCGGCATGATTTCGTCTTGCAGTCGAGAATCCTCAAGGGATTGCTTTCAAAGCGAACCCGGCAGTGTGAACATAGTTCTTCCCGGTGCGGGGCGAGGTGGGCGAGCAGGCGCTCCTGATAGAGCGGACGGCAGTCGGAACAGCCCACACTGTTCAGGAGAAGAACGGTCTTCTCCAACCCGATCAGATCGAGGAAGTCCCGGGCCAGGCATATTACCTCCACATCGGCCGCCGGCCGCTCCGATCCGAAACACTCCACCCCGAATTGAAAAAACTGGCGGTAACGCCCCAATTGGGGGTTGTCATGGCGAAACATCGGACCATAATAATAGAACTTGATCGGCTGGGGCAGGGCATCGAAACGATGCTCCAGATAAGCCCTCACTATCGATGCGGTTCCCTCCGGCCTGAGAGCAATATCCCTTCCTCCCCTATCTTTGAAGCTGTACATTTCCCTGGCCACGATGTCCGTGTCCTCGCCGACACTGCGTGAGAACACTTCCGTGTATTCAAAGATGGGCGTGCGTATCTCCCGGTAACCATAGTTACGGGCAACCTCGTGCAGTTTCTCCTCCAGATGGTACCAGTCCCTCATCTCGTCAGGGACGATGTCACGGGTACCCCGGGGAACTCTTATCCTCATTCTTCTCCCTCCGCCATCCAATCCCCTGGTAACAGGAATGGTTTCATTCTATATAAATTTGTAGATCCGTTCAAGTTGTCGGCTCCAGGGCCTGCTTCTTCAACGTGGTTTGATTTTTCGCCAGCCCCGGCAGCAGGCGCGCCCTGTTACTTGTATTTGCTTCCCGGCATAACATCATGAAGGCAGCTTTCCAGCTGTTTCCCCCGGAGCCCGGAAAGTCCCGGAATGTTCCCAGGGGGATCGCCGCCGGCAACGGTTTTACCCGGAAAGGATAGCCGCAATCCCTTCCAGTATGTCTGCTACAGGTTTCCTGTGTCTTCGAGGCTGATCAGAATAACTTTTTGCTGTCCAGCATGATCGTTACCGGGCCGTCATTTTCCATCTCCACCTGCATCATGGCACCGAATTGACCTGTTTCCACGTGCAGCCCTCTTTCCTTCAGTGCGGAACAAAAATCGAGATAAAGCCCGGCGGCCACCTCCGGCCTTGCTGCTGCGGTGAAGCTGGGCCGATTTCCCTTCCGGCAATCACCAAAAAGGGTAAATTGCGAGATGCAGAGCAGGCTTCCACCGGTCTCCCTGATGGAACGATTCATCTTGCCGCTCTCATCTTCAAAGATGCGCAGTGACTGTATCTTGTCGGCCAGGTATCTGATATCATCGGGTCCATCTCCTGCTGCCACGCCAATAAAGATGACCATACCCTTGCCGATCTTCCCCAGGATGCGGGTATCAACCCTGACCCGTGCATGGGTAACCCTCTGCACTATGACTCTCATCTCCGGTTTTCCCCTTTGCTAGGTAGATGTATGACGGCGGACGGAAATAACGTCCTCGACCTTCTTGATGTTGTTTATGATTTGCTGGAGATGATCGTGGTCCTTTACCATCATAACCAGATTTATGGTCGATATGAAATTTCTGTCCGTCCTGCCTTCCACGGCCGTGATGTTTATTTTTTTCTCGCTGATCGCGGAGACGATATCGGAAAGAAGCCTGGGCCTGTCTGAAGCAGAAATTTCTATCTCCACCGGATAAAGGGTATCGGGATCATCCAGCCATGAAGCGTCCACGAGCCGCTCGGGGGCAATCTTGTCACCCCTGATATTTATGCAGTCCTTGCGATGGACCGATATCCCCCGACCCATGGTGACTACCCCCTGGATCTCGTCGCCGGGGACCGGGTTGCAACAACGGGCAAAGCGGGTAAGGATATTGTCCAGGCCATGTATACATACCCCCTTGTCTCCCTGAAGAGCCTTCCCCGTTTTTTTCCCGAATTCCGGCAAAACCAGCTTCTCCTCGGAACCGTATTTCTTCGCGTATTCTTCTTTCAGACGGCCGATAACCTGGTTTGTGCTGACACCCCCGTAGCCCACCGCCGCATACAGATCATCGGCATTGTGGATATTGAAACGGTTGCCCACGGCCTCGATGAGGCTATCTTTCAACAAATAGGAAGGGTTGGTTCCCTGACGCCGGAGCCCCTTCTCCAGAAGTTCCCTTCCCTTCTCGATGTTCTCCTCCCGGCGCTCTTTCTTGAACCAGGCCCGGATACGGCTCCTGGCCGTGGAAGTCTTTACCATCTTCAGCCAATCCCGGCTCGGGGACCCCTGTTTGCTGGTGATTATCTCCACGATATCGCCGGTCTTGAGGACATAATCAAGGGGTACAAGCCTGCCGCTGACCCGACAACCGACACACCTGTTGCCAATGTCGGTATGAATACGGTAGGCAAAATCAAGGGGTATGGCCCCCGAAGGCAGATCGATAACGTCCCCCCTGGGAGTGAAAACAAAAACTTCGTCCGTGAAAAGATCCAGTTTGATGTTTTCTACAAATTCCAGGGCATCTCGTGAATCCTGCTGCCATTCCAGGAGTTGCCGCAACCAGGACAATTTTTTGATGAATTCCTGATCTTCCCCTTTGTGTTTTTCCTTGTAGTACCAGTGGGCAGCAATCCCGTATTCGGCAGTACGGTGCATGTCCCAGGTACGTATCTGGATCTCGATCAACTCGTTTTCTGCCCCCACCACCGTGGTGTGAAGGGACTGATACATGTTGGGCTTGGGCATGGCGATAAAATCCTTGAATCTTCCCGGTATCGGCCTCCAGATGGTATGCACCACGCCGAGGGCACCGTAGCAATCTTTCACAGTGTCAACGATGATCCTTATGGCCGTGAGGTCGTAAATTTCCGACAACTTCTTGTTCTGCTGCTTCATCTTCATGTAGATGCTGAAAAGGTGTTTGGGACGGCCCTGTATCTCGGAAGGGATGCTGACTCTTTCCAGATTGGATTGCAGCACCTTGATCGCCTTGTTGATAAAATCTTCCCTCTCCTGGCGTTTCTTGGCCAGTTTATCCACGAGATCGTAATATTTCTCCTGCTGCAGGTAGCGGAAAGCAAGGTCCTCCATCTCACCCTTTATCTTGTAAATCCCCAGCCGGTGGGCCAGGGGGGCATATATATCAAGCGTCTCCCGGGCGATCTCCTTCTGCTTGTCGGCATGCAGGTGGCGAAGAGTTCTGAGATTGTGGGTGCGGTCTGCCAGCTTGATCAGGATAACCCGTATGTCCTGGGCCATGGCCAGAAACATCTTGCGCAACGTTTCTGCCTGCTGTTCTTCCTTGGTTTTGAATTCCAGCCGGCTCAGCTTGGTAACCCCATCGACGAGGAGTCCGATCTCCGAACCGAACTCTTTCTCCAGGGCCTCGATCGTAACTTCGGTATCCTCGACCACATCATGAAGAATTCCGGCCACGATGGTCACGGGGTCAAGTTCCAGTTCTGCCAGTATCATGGCTACACCCAGGGGGTGCACGATATATGATTCCCCGGACACCCGTTTCTGCCCGGAATGAGCCTGCAGGGCAAAATTGTATGCCTTCATTATTTCCTTCCAGGCATCAGAATCGGGATAGTGGGTATCTATGATTTTTTTCAGCTCTTCAAGTTCCTTCTCTTTTACAGCCAACCCTGTTACCCCACCTGTTCTTTTTTCCGTTTTATCCCTTCCATGTAGGCACACAGATCCTGCGGGCCGCTTTCCAGAAGGAATTTCTGGTAAGCCAGGGATTCCTCTTTCAGCTCTGAACCCTGGCGGTAGATGGCCGAATCTGCCAGTTTTTCACTGATCGCCTCTCCGGAGCCGACAGCAAAACCTCCCGCGGGGTTTTTCTCTATAACTCCTATTTCCGCCAGTATGTCCGTACATCGATCCTGCATCGCCCGGGTCATCGACCCTGCCGGGAATCTTTCACGGAGCTCATCCCATTTTTCGGGAGAAAAGACGCGATTTTTCCCCGCCAGCGCCAACATCAGCGCGTGGAATTCTTCCACCTGCCCGGCAGTGGGAATCGCCGCCCTGACAATCCTGTCATTGAACTCCCTGTCCTTTTCATGGAACAGGAGATGAACCTTGAGGCCACCGGAAGCGGACACCACCACCCGTTCCATGATATCGGGCAACATGGGAAGATGATAGAAAACAATCTCACCACCGTGGCCCCGGAAATCATCCTCCGTGAACCGGGAACGGATAAACCTTGTCCCTGCCGGCAGTTCCAGCTTGTTCCGTATACGAGAATATTGCCTCTCGTTGCCGACATAGATCAGGGGTTTCACACAATGTTCCAGCAACCCTTCCAGGCAAGAAATCCTGTCGCCGTGAAGGCGGTAGTCAAACAATTCGATGCCGCCTTCGCAAACATCGGCCCGTGCACCTGTGTGGGCAATATCCTTGATTTCCATATCCAGGACAGGGCGATCACGCCACCATCCGTGTTTCAATGTAACAGCTATGTCGACTTTCTGGCCAGGGGCAATCTTGTCTTTGTACCTGTCGGCAAAGAAATAGATCGGATCGATATGTACGTCATTTTTGAACAAATTCAATTTCAGATGGTTCCCGCCCCTGCCGACCATCCGCAGCCGATTTACTTCCCACCCCTTTGTGCCAAAGCAAGGATATTCATTTCCTTCCCCGAAAGGGGCCAGTTTTTCCAGCTGCCCGGCCAGTTCCATATCGATTTCCGGCCCGGCCAACTCCCCATCAAGTTCAAGACTGGGGATCATCTCCTTCAGTTCCCGTTTCCGGACTGCAGCCGACAGCCGCTCCCTCAATTTTTCAATGTTGGCACGCCTGATCGTCAACCCCGCCGCCTGCCCATGACCGCCGTAGCTTTCAAGCAACGGGCTGAATTTTCCCAGAGCCTTCGTGATATCAAAACCGGGGATACTGCGCGCCGAACCCCTGGCCCTGTCGCCGTCGATGCTCAGCAGCACCGCGGGCAGATTGTACTCGTCCACCAGTTTCGAAGCGACAATACCGATTACTCCGTGAGGCCATCCTTCCTTTTCCAGAAGAATGATATCTTCCGGACTGCCGCCGTAAAGATCGTCAATCATCTGCCGGGTTTCACCATTTACAGCATCGGCAAGGTTGCGGCGCTTCTCGTTCTCTCCGACCAGGAAAAGAGCGGTTTCCTTCGCCTCCCCCGCCTGATGATGGAGCAACAGTTCTACCGCCGGATCTGCCGTTCCCAGGCGGCCGGCAGCATTCAAAATCGGTGCCAGCACGAAAGCCAGTTCCCTGGTGGTTATTATTTTATCGTCGAGGTCGGTGGCCTCGATCAATGCTTTCAAACCCGGCCACGGGTTGGCATTTACCTTTTCCAGCCCATGAAAGGTCAGCACCCGGTTCTCGTCAATCAGTGGTACAATGTCGGCCACCGTCCCCAGGGCTACGAGATCGAGATATTCATGTGTCTCGAGGTTCTCGCCCATCCTCTCCTCGAGGGCACAGAGAAGTTTGAAAGCCACCCCCACCCCCGCCAATGATTTCCAGGGGTAGGAACAGCCCTCCTGCAGGGGGTTGACCAGCGCTGCCGCCCCCTCCAGTTTCGGGCCCATCTGGTAATGGTGGTCCGTGATGACAACATCCACCCCCATGCTGTGGCCGAAAAGCACTTCCTCCCTGGCGTTCACCCCGCAGTCAACGGTAACGATAAGCGTGTAACCTTTTTCATGGTAATCCTCGATCACTTCTTTCTGCAACCCGTAGCCTTCCTGAAAACGGCTGGGCAGAAAATAACTCACACATGCTCCGAGGCTTTTCAGTGCGGTGACCAGCAATGCCGTCGCCGTGATCCCATCAACATCATAATCGCCATAGATAAGAATTTTTTCATGTTTTTCCAGTGCCTGCAGAAGTCGATTCACGGCCGCATCCATCCCCTTCATCTCCCAGGGAGAGTAAAGGGCATCGAGTGAAGGGCTCAAAAAATACCGGGCTTCCGCGGCCGAAGTTACACCGCGGTTGACCAGGACGCCGGCGACAGAAGGAAGGATACTCAGTTCCCGGCTCAGTTCCTCAACCAGGCCGGATTGAAACCGGGGATATCTCCATGATCTGGCTCCCGCATACAAGCATGATTCCCCCTCAGCAACGTCGATATCTGGCTAGCGCCTGGCTTTGGCCAGGCGTTGAAATTCTTTCTCTTTCATCGCCAGCCACAGCGGACTGGCCAGAAAAAGTGAAGAACAGGTTCCAATGATGACCCCCGTGGCAGTAGCCACCACAAAGACAATCAGGTCATGGCTTCCAACAAAGAGGATAAACCCGACCAGCAGCGCTATCAAGGCCAGCAAGGTGGTCAGGGAGGTGTTGATCGAACGGGCCATGTTCTGCCTGATACTCTGATCAACCATGGCCGGGTAATCCTGCCTCTTCCTGTGCTTGATATTTTCCCTGATACGGTCGAAGATGACGATCGTATCGTTGATCGAATACCCGATGATGGTCAGCAGGGCGGCTATGAATGTGAAATTGACCTCCATCTGCAAAATCGAGAACAACCCGACCACAAACAGAACATCGAAAGCCAGCGCGGCCATGGAGGCAATGGCAAACTTGAGTTCAAAACGGATGGTGATATAGATAACCATTCCCACCAGGCCCAGGCCCAGGGCGATCGCCGACCATCTTTTCTGCTCTTTTCCCACCGCGGCGCCGACACTCTCCACGCGCTTGTCTTCACGATCAAGATCGGGCCAGCGGTCATAGAAAGCGCCAAGCAGATCGTCCCTGGTTTCCTCCGGTAGCAGGGCTGTCTTGATCAGCACCCCTTCATCGGCAAGCCCCCCCCCTGCTTCCCCGGTTCTAACTTTCTGGATGGCCGCTCCTTCCAGTCCAAATTCAGCCAGTATCTCCTTCACCTCTTCAATTTTGAAATCTTCCCCCGGATTCAACTGGATGACCGTTCCCCCGGTGAAATCTATACCCAGATTCAATCCCAGGCTACCCCAACCTTTTACAGCCATGTGATAAGTCAGGGAAGCCAGCACCAGAAGAATCAATGCACCGGAAATGATGAAGATCGTTTTGCGATGCCTGGTAATCATGACATTTTCACCCCCAGGGAAGAAGCTGTGCCAAGAATCCTGCTGCGGAAAGCCAGTCTCAACAGCAGGCGGGTAATGACCACGGAAGTCAACATGCTGCAGATGATCCCGATGATCAGCGTGACCGAAAAACCCCTTACCGCCCCGGAAGAAAATGCAAACAGGATGACGGCAGCGATGACGGTGGTCACGTTGGCATCAAGGACCGTGCGGAAAGCACGCTCAAACCCCGATTCCAGGGATGAAAGCATCCCCTTGCCCCCCCTGAATTCCTCCCTGATCCGCTCGAAGATGATCACGTTGGCATCCACCGCCATGCCGATGGAGAGGATGAAACCGGCGATCCCCGGCAGGGTCAGGGTAGCCTTCAGCAGTATAAGGCAACCGATCACCAGCCCCAGATAGAAAGTCAGCGCCACACCGGCCATCAGGCCGGGAACACGGTAATAGATCAACATGAACAGGAATATGGCCAGAAACCCGAAAGCCACCGTCCAGAGCCCGATTTCCTCCGTACGTTCCCCCAGGGTAGGCCCCACAAGACGGAACTCCTGTTCCTTCAATGTTACGGGGAGGGAACCGCTACGTAGCATCAAGGCCAGATAAGCCGCCTCATCCGCGGTACGGGAACCGGTGATAAGTGCATTGCCATCCTCGATAACCGCCTGGACCGTGGGTGCAGAAAGAACGTCCTCATCCAGGAAAATGATGATCGGCTGCCCAAAAAATTCCTTTGTTGCCGCTGCAAATACAGCGGCCCCTTCCGCATCAAGTTCTATGGCCACCTGGGGTTCCATCGTGTGCGGATCCCTGACCACCCGCGCATCCTTGAGATGGGCTCCCGTCAATATCTCTTTTTCATCGGGACCGACAAATTTGAGCTGCGCCGTCCGCCCAATGGCATCGCGAGCCTGCACCTCGTCCTCGTAGCCGGGCAATTCCACCCGGATACGCCGTTCCCCCTGCTTCTGAACCAGGGGTTCAACCACGCCCAGCTCATCAATCCGGCGCTGTATAATGGCTATGGCACGTTCGATGGCCTCCGCATCCACTTTCTGCCCCTCGGATTCAACCGCTTCGAGCAGGATATAGATGCCTCCGCCAATATCCAGCCCGCGGTTGATATTCCTGTCAGCCTGTGAAAAAATGCCGACGGTAGCACCAATCAGGCCAAGGCAGATGAGAAACAAGATGGCGGTTCTTTTCAAATCAAGTTTTTTCATTCTGTTTACCTTCTTTGCACTTGTCTTCATTATTGTATTGTATGCCCGGATCACAACAGCTGGGCTCCATTGATAATCAGGTTGAAACAGGTATCAAGAAAGGTAGCCGCTCTTCTGCACATTACCATCCTTGTCAGGAAAATCTCGAAATATTCCATCACATGGCTTATCTCCTGGTCGATGCTCAACTGCAGGGTGATGATCTTCTCTTCCCTGTTGATGAGCAGGCGAGATTCATCAACCGCGTAGTTGACTCGATCATGGATATCATAGGTTGAAATATCCGGATTGCGCACCCTGCTGCGATGGACATCCGACTTGTCGGAGAGGATCAGAGCAGCCGATACCCTGTTGACCACCCGGCCCTCGGGTTCATCGTGGTTGCCTATCGCAGCAACGACTTCCGCCACTTCTTCCGGGGGCATCCCCATCGATTGTAAAATATCCAGGGCGATGATCGCCCCTGCCCGGGCATGGCCTCCCCGGCCCACGACATTGCCGATATCGTGGAGATATCCGGAAATGGCGGCAAGCTCCGCTTCCCGGGTGGAAAAATTCAGATCGAGCATTATTTTCCTTGCCACCCGGGCTACCAGTTCCGTATGCCTGAAACCATGTTCGGTAAAGCCAAGTTGTCCAAGATACTGGTCCGCTTTCTCGATAAAGACTCGCACCCGGTGGTCCTGTCGTACATCATCCAGCAGGATCATCTACGGCCTCCTTCAAGAAACATCCCCTTTATTTTAACGAAATTATGCGCAGGTAACAAGTGTTTATGAAAATTACCGCAGGAGCCTGTTCAACAACATCAGCCTCTTTCTCCCGAAATGTGGGAAGATATGATTTCCTCAACCATACCGGCGGGTGGTGCAGAATATATTACCGCCTCGCCGTGATCGACAGGAAGAACAAAGGCCACTGCCCCATCCTTGCGTTTTTTATCAAGGGCAATCTTCTCCATCACCCTGGCGGGGTCAAGTCCGGGAGGGGGTGTTTTGAAACCCACCGATTGCAACATCTTCCTTATCCTCCCGGCATAATTCCCATGGATGAGTTTGAGCCTTTCAGCCAGGGAGACAGCCATCCCCATCCCCAGCAAAACCGCTTCCCCGTGAAGATAATGACGGTAGGCGGTAGCCGCTTCCAGGGCATGGCCAAAAGTATGCCCCAGGTTCAATATCCTTCTGTAGCCCCCCTCTCGCTCATCCAACTCCACCACGGCAGCCTTGTTTCTGATAGATGAAGTGACGGCCGTCAGTATGCTTTCCCCGTCTCCATCAAGCAACGATGGCAGATTCTTCTCCAGCCAGAAAAAGAAATCCCCATCCCTGATCAGCGCATACTTGATCACTTCGGCCAGCCCGGCCCTGAATTCGCGCTCGGTCAACGTGTTCAACGTGGTGATATCGGCCCATACCTGCCGGGGCTGGTAAAAGGAACCGATCAGATTTTTTCCCCGGGGATGATTTATCCCCACCTTCCCCCCCACGCTGCTGTCAACCTGGGCCAACAACGATGTCGGAATCTGGATAAAGGGAACCCCCCGCAGGTAGGTGGAAGCCACGAACCCGGCCAGATCCCCGACCACTCCCCCTCCCAGGGCAATGAACGGTGAAAATCTGTCCAGGCCCGCCTCCACGGCCTGATCATAAAGAATCTGCACCACGGCCATGTTCTTGCTTGCTTCGCCCGGTTCCAGCACGGCGGTAAAAACTTCGAACCCGGCATCTTCGAGGGATTGACGGCATATCCCCCCGTAAAGGGGCATGACTTCCCCGTCCGAGATCAGCAACACCTTGCCACCGGCAGACACCTCCCCGAGTTCCCCACCTATCTTTGCCAGGATATTCCTGCCCACATGAATGGGATACGAACGTGGCCCCAGGTCAAGATTTATAGTGATCATGGCCATGAAAAATTTCCCCTTCGATATTCTTTGGTCCCATCTAGATGCCTTCAGGATAACGGGCGATCATATCGAGGTAAGCCCGGTACGATTCCTGCAATTCCCTGACTGTATCCCGCGAAAATGCCTCCAGCAGGACCGTTGCCAGTGTCCAGGCGACAATGGCCTCCCCCACCACGGAAGCGGCGGGAACCGCGCATACGTCCGATCGTTCCACGGCAGCTTCTGCCTTCTTGCCCGTGGAAAAATCTATGCTTTGAAGTGGTTTCATCAGGGTTGAGATAGGCTTCATGGCCACCCTGAAGATCAGGGCCTCCCCGTTGGAGACACCGCCCTCGATCCCGCCGGCCCTGTTTGTGGAACGGCATACTTTGCCTGAAGTGGTATAACTGAAAGGATCATGAACGGTGGAGCCCCTTCTGTCCGCAGCCTGGAATCCCATCCCTATTTCTACACCTTTGGCCCCTTGCAAGCTCATCAGTGCACCGGCCATCAGTGCATCAAGCCTTCGGTCCCAATGTGCATAACTTCCCAACCCCGGGGGAACACCGAGCACGATAACCTCGAAAACACCTCCCAGGGTATCTCCGGCTTCCCGCGCCTCATCGATCAGGTCCATCATCTTTTTTTCCGCATCCCGGTCAGCACAGCGCAGCGGTGAAGATTCGATTCCGGTATATATTTCCGTTTCCGCGATCCGTACACGATTGTCATCCTGCCCCGACAGAAACTCGCCGCCGACGATGCCGCCTATGGAAAGCACGTGGCTGTATATATCCATTCCCAATTCTTCCAGTATACGCCGTGCCACGCTGCCAACAGCAACTTTTATAGCTGTTTCACGAGCACTTGACCTCTCCAGAACATCGCGAAAATCACGGCGCAGGTATTTCAATCCACCCGAAAAATCGGCATGCCCCGGGCGGGGAGAAGTTACGGTCTTGAGATCCCGCGGCCTCCTTCCCTCCGGAACCATTGTCCTCTTCCAGTTCGCCGCATCCCGATTGTCAATCTTCAGCGTAAGCGGACTGCCGATCGTCTCGTTGAAACGCAAACCTGACAGAAACTTTACCCGGTCACTTTCTATCTTCATCCGCTCCCCCCGCCCGTAGCCATGTTGCCGCCGCCGCAGGTGAGCATTGACATATTCCGAAGTGATCACCAGCCCGGCCGGCAACCCCTCGATAATGGCCACCAGGCTGGACCCATGTGATTCTCCACCGCTGAGATAACGCATGGCCCGACTCTCCTTTCCCCGATGCCTGCCACTTTTATTCAAAAAATTTAGCGCCGGGCAAAGCCCGGCGTTGATATCCGGCCCTTCCCTCTCTCCGGCCGGAAAACATGGATTGCAAATCGCGCATCCGGCTGACAGCAGTATGGCCGTCGTCAGCCAGATTCATTCCAGGGGCTGCAAAACACCTTTTCTCCGGGAAAACACAACCGTCTCCCTGACCCCCATCTCGCGCAACATGTCCATCGCCAGCGGGAAATGCCTCCCCACATCTTCAGGAGTGTGGGCATCGGATCCAAGTACAATATTTACCCCCTCATCTATGCAGCGGGACAGGAGCGCGGGAGCGGGATAAAATTCCCCGGCCGGCATATCCAGCCCCGAGGTGTTAAGTTCCAGGCAGACCCCGGTTTCCCTCAACAGCTTTGCCAGTTTCTCGTACCATGGTTGCAAAAATTTTTCCGATGGTCGGTAATTGAACTTCTTGACCACATCTATATGACCGATGATATCGATAAGGCCGCTGCGACATGCCCCGCAAACGAGGGTAAAATACTGTTCATAGACCTCTTCTATGGGGCGCTTTTCAAATTCCCCGGCGGAATAGGGATGGGTAAAATCCCAGTCACCCATGAAATGCACCGAACCGATGATATAGTCAAACGGATAATCTTTCAGCACCGTGGCCAACTTCTCCATTTTTCCGGGAGCATAATCAAGTTCTATCCCCGTCTTTACCGTGATGCCCCCGGTTCGAGAAGCTTCCCGGACCATCCGGAAGTAAAGCTCCAGTTCATCCGCATCCATTGAAACCTTGGCTTTGGGTGTTATACCCATCAATTCCAATGGAAAATGATCGGCAATGCCGATCTCCTTCAACCCCTTTTTGAGAGCCACATCGACATAATCCCGGGGTTCCCCCAATGCGTGGCGGCACAGATAGGTATGCACGTGGTAATCAATCATGTTCATCACCTGCCCGTCTTCTCGCCAATTCTTCGAGAACCCGCGTGAAGGCCACCCCGCGAGATTCCAGCAACACCATCAGGTGAAACAGGAGGTCGGCAGCTTCCCGGACAACCGCCTCGTCAGTCTCATCCCCCATGCAAGCGATGATCGTCTCCAGGGCCTCCTCCCCCACCTTGCGCGAGATTGTTTTTATGCCGCCATCCTGCAGGGAGGCCACGTATGACCCTTCCGGCCGTAGAGCCAGACGCTCACGGATTACCCGGGCAAGTTCCGGCAGGACCGCAGCCACGTCGAACTTCCTGTTTTTGTTCTTTTCCTGCATGACGTTGAAAAAACAGGAGTAATGGCCGGTATGGCAGGCCACGCCCGTCTGCCTGACCTTGATCAACAGCGTGTCGGCATCACAATCGTATTTGACCGTATCCACCTCCTGGATATGCCCCGAGGTCTCCCCTTTCTGCCAGAAACACTGACGGCTGCGGCTCCAGAACCAGGTCTTTCCCGTTTCCAGTGTCCTCTGCAATGACTCCTCATTCATGTAGGCCAGCATCAACACCTCTTTGCTGTCCACATCCTGCACGATAGCCGGGATAAGACCGTCTTCGTTGTATCTCAGTTCTCCCGGTTTTTTTACCTGATCCTTCATCAATACACCTCGATCCCCCGATGTTGAAGAAATTCCTTGACCTCTCTTATTGAGAAAACCTGCCGGTGAAAGACCGATGCCGCCAGGACAGCATCGGCGCCTTCTTCCAGCGCCGCGGCAAAATGTTCCAGTTTTCCAGCCCCGCCGGAAGCGATTACAGGGATGGACAGTTTGCTGGACAGTGCGGAAATCATTTCCAGATCGTAACCATCCTTGCCCCCGTCACGGCCGATGGAAGTGAGCAAGACCTCACCCGCTCCCAGCTCCTGCGCCTCGACCGCCCAGGCAACGGCTCCCTTTCCTGTCGGACGCCTGCCACCGTGGGTGTAAACCTCCCAATCCTTCAAAAAATCATTCCATTGTGCATCGATAGCCAGGATGATCCTGTTGCCATAAATGCGGGCGGCCTCGCGGATCAGGGCGGGCCGTGCCACCGCGGGGGTATTGACCGAGAGCTTGTCCGCCCCTGCTTCAAAAAGTTTTTCCATGATTTTCAGGCTACTGATCCCCCCGCCCACACAGAAAGAAATATCAATCTCTCCCGCCACCCGCTTCACCAGATCGATGACCGTCTGGCGGCCCTCCTCGGAAGCGGATATATCCAGGAAAACAAGTTCGTCTGCACCTTCCCGTGCATAGAAACGGGCCATTTCTACCGGGTCGCCCACCTCCACCAGCCCGGTGAATGATTTGCCTTTTACAACCCTGCCGCCCTTTATATCCAGGCAGGGGATTATTCTCCTGGGCATGACGCTCACCTTCAAGTAATGTTTACCGCTGCAAAGGCATCCGCCAGGGTCAGCTGTCCGTCGTAGAGTGCCTTGCCGATGATGGCCCCCTTGATCTTGCCTTCTTGCAGTTCTTTCAATGCCACCAGATCCGCAACCCTGGTAACCCCCCCGGCGACGATGATCGACAGGCTCGTTGCGGAAGCCATCTTCTCCACCGCTTCCAGGTTGGGTCCCATCAAAGCCCCATCACGGTTGATATCCGTGTAGATGATCTCCCTGACCCCGTATTCTTCCATCTTCCGGGCCAGTTCCAGCGCATCCACCCTGGTATCTTCCTGCCAGCCTCTCACCGCCACCTTCCCCTCGCGGGCATCTATCCCCACCACGATCCGTTCGCCGTAGTTTTCCAGCAACTCTTTCAGCAATTCCGGGTTGGAGATGGCCATGGTGCCGACGATAACACGTGTAACTCCCAGCTCGAAAGCATCTTCAACTGCCTTGCGGTTGCGGATACCGCCGCCCAGTTGAAATGGCACCTTGACTCTTGCCGCAACACGCTCTATGGCCCTGGCATTTGCTGTTTGACCGCTGAAAGCACCGTCAAGGTCAATGATGTGCAGATAACGGGCCCCCAATTTCTCCCATTCCAGAGCCACGTTAACGGGGTCATCACTGTAAACAGTTTCCTTCCGGGGATCACCGCGCAGAAGTCGCACACAACACCCCCGCCGCAGATCAATAGCAGGTATGATCAACAAAATAAATCACCTCTTACAAAACTCCCTTGGTAGAAAGCACCCCATCCAACCCTTCTCTTCCCGATGATGCTTGATGCATGGCCCTGCCAGCGCCTTTGAAGAGAGCCTCCACCGCATGGTGGCGGTTGGAACCATCCAGCAATTTGATGTGAAAATTCATGCGCGCCTCGTTGGTCACCGCACGCCAGAATTCTTCGATCAATTCCAGATCCAGTTGCCCGATCATCCCCGGTACGAGAGGCATTTCATAATTCAGATACGGACGACCGGAAAAATCAACGGCAACGAGGACCAGTGCGTCATCCATGGGCAGGATTGCTGACCCGTAGCGGCTGATACCTTCCTTCTTTCCGAGTGCCTCGTTCAGTGCCATCCCCAGGCAGAGCCCGATGTCCTCGACGAGGTGATGAGGTTCAACCTCCAGGTCGCCGTCAGCCTTTATCTCCAGATCAAAAAACCCATGGCGGGCCCACAGTTCCAGCATATGTTCCAGAAAAGGTATGCCCGTGTCCAGGCGTGATTCCCCCTTGCCATCCAGGTTCAAACCGAGGGTAATACACGTCTCCTTCGTTTCTCTTTCAATCCTGGCTTTCCTGTTCATCACTTCTCCCCCTTATTTTGATTGATCGGGCATGGGCATCGAATCCCTCCGCCCCGGCCAGCTCCTGAATGGCGGTAGATACCTTTCCCAGCGCCCCTTTCTCGTAGGAGACGACCTGCGTGTATCTCATGAAATCGTCCACTCCCAGCGGCGAGGAAAAACGTGCCGAACCGCCGGTGGGCAGGACATGATTGACCCCGGCCCAGTAATCCCCGAGGGGTTCGGGCGAATACGGCCCCAGGAAAACGGTACCCGCATTTCTAACCTCCTCGATATATTTCCATGGTTGTGGAAGAAGTATCTCCAGGTGTTCCGGAGCAATCAAATTTACAATTTCCCAGGCTTCCCCGAGGTTGCCGACCAGAACCAGCCCCCCCTGTTTTTCCAGGGAAACAGAAGCTACATCACGGCGGGGCAAATCGGCCAACTGTCTGTCCAGTTCCTTCCCTACCCTGTCAATCAGTTCCGCGCTGTCCGTGACCAGGTAGGAACGTGATAGCGGGCCATGTTCGGCCTGGGAAAGCAGATCGGCGGCGATATAATCGGCCCGGGCAGTGGAATCGGCGACGATCATGATTTCACTCGGGCCGGCGAGCATGTCGATGCCGACATCCCCGGCAACCTCCCTTTTGGCCAATGTGACGTAGATGTTTCCCGGCCCCACGATCTTGTCCACCGCCGGAATGGATTCGGTACCGTACGCCAACGCCGCCACAGCCTGTGCACCGCCGATTTTGAAGATTGTTCCTGCCCCGGCCTCCCGTGCAGCAAAAATAACGGCGGGGCTTATTTTCCCGTCGGGTGCAGGTGGCGTGCAGACATTGATCTCTTCAACACCGGCCACGTGAGCCGGAACCACCGTCATCAGGACAGATGAAGGATATGAAGCCGTTCCGCCGGGAACATAGGCCCCCACCCTCTTCAGCGGACGATAAACCTGGCCGATACGTATGCCATCACCCTCTGACCAGATGGATGCGGGTATCTGCCGACGATGGTAGTCCTCGATGTTTTTCAAAGCTTCACGGATGCTGTCCTTCAATATGGAAGAAACCTCGCCAACCGCCGCATTCTCTTCGTCAGCGGTAAGTGCCAGACCGGTGATCACCGCACCATCGAAGAGTGAAGTATATTCAAAAAGCGCCCGATCACCTTTTTCCTGCACCGCTCTTATTATCTTGCGCACATCATCAATTTCGCGGTCATGATCCATCCACAATCCGGGCCGGGCATGTTTTTCTTTGAATCGGGAAAAACTGAAAACCCTCGGGGACAACGGGAACTCTCCTCTCCTTGAAAACCCTCTTCTTACACGATGAATTCTACATGTTATTTGTTAAACTGTCAATTATCAGCATTGTGTGAACAAGTTCCATAACGGGGGCTTCCGGGGAAGACAAACGCTTCAAGAACACCCCGTCAAAAACCCGCCCCCGACCGTAAAATCGCCCCCGATCACTTTCAATCCGGCATTGGCCCCAGCCTGACATGGAGTTCATCAAGGATCTCCTCCGGGCTCTTGCCGGCTGCATCTATGATCGGTGCACCTCCAAACAGCCGGTGAACGCCCATCAGATTCCTGTCGATGCCGGTAAGAATGATGGCGTCATAATCATCCATACCTACCCCGCTGAGCTCCTCTTCATTTTCGATGTTGAAGACGTCATACCCTTCATAATTCAACAATCTCTTGACCGGTGAAAGTGCATCACTTACTGCAATCTTCTTTGCCATCCCGTCTGCCCCCCTTTTATTGTGCCAATCTGGCCGGTTGTAATATTTTGTCTTTATCCATGGACTTTATGTATTGAATCCGGCCGCCCGGTAACCGCGGCAGACTTCCGACATGCCGGCAGGCAGCTCTTGCTATTTTTTTCATTGTTGTCTTTTTTTCTTTCTGCTATATTGAGAAAAGAAAGAAAGGATTTCCGGAGGAGGGGAATACCATATCGAACAGGATAATTTTTGCCGTCGCCATAACCCTGCTGGCCATTGTCCTGGCCCTCGGGGGCTGTGCCGCGGAGGAAACGGAAGATGCGGTGCCGGAAGAGAATCAGCAGGGTGCCGGAAGGTCTGAACAAGTGCATGCCCATGCCGCCGACCATGAACTGATTGCCGTCTACAACCTTCCCGCGGGAACCTGTACCCTGGAATTGGGCCCTCTCCGGGAAGCCCCTTCCCTTACCCTTCTTTTCCTGAAAGAGATACCGGGCCGGAGAGCAGAGCAGGACCGCCTCGCCCGGCATCTCATGGGGCGCAAATCCATCAAGGTGGAGAAAGGTGATAGTTTCAGGGTAAGGGATCGGGGACTCTACGAGCTCGCCGCGGAACCCCGTAAAACGAAATTCTTCCTCGATGTGGCGAAAGAGGGCCGCTACATCATCTATGCCGAACATGATGTTTCCATCAAGATCATGGATGGGAAAACCGCAGTCAAAAAAGAGAGATGAAGGAATGGCTGACAGTGGCATCCAGAAACAGCTGGAGCCGTTCCCGCTGATGGGGCGGCTCCATTCTACTATCATCGGAACACCTTGATTTTCAGGTCAGCCGGGCCAGGTCACGGGCAAAGGAAGGGTATGAAACCCGGATACAACCCGGTTCCCTGATCAGCGTCTGCCCCGTTGCCCGAAGGCCAGCTATGGCCAGGGCCATGGCCAGGCGGTGATCCCCGTGGCTCTCACAGAGACAGCCGTGCAGGGGAACTCCCCCCTCGATGATCAGGCCATCCGGCCTCTCCTCGATCCGTGCCCCCATCCTGCCGAATTCCCGCACCAGGGAAGCAATACGGTCGGATTCTTTCACTCTCAGCTCGGCGGCACCCCTGATCACCGTCATCCCCCTGGCGGCCAGGGCCGCCACTGCCAGAGCGGGTATTTCATCGATCAACCGGGGAATGATCTCTCCTTCCACGGTCACCCCGGTGAGCGTACCTTCCCCCCTGATACGGATATCGCCAACTTCTTCATTGCCATGAACACGCCTGTTCAGTATCGTTGGCCGTGCTCCCATCCGCTGCAAGATGTCGATGACGCCCGTACGGGTAGGGTTGATGCCCACGCCGCGGACAAAAACTTCCGACCCCGGTATGACCGCCGCCGCAACCATGAAATATGCCGCCGAGGAGATATCACCGGGGATGTCTATGCGGCACCCTTCGAGGCTCGCCGGCCCCCTTACAGCCCTGATGCTACCCTGACTGCAAACTTCTGCTTTGAAGGTTTTCAACATACGTTCGGTATGGTCACGTGTGGGGGCAGGTTCCCGGACCGAAGTTTGCCCTTCAGCGAAAAGGCCCGCAAGCAGAACCGCAGATTTTACCTGGGCACTGGCCACCGGCAGATCGTAGCTGATCGGCCGTAGATTTCCTCCCGTAATTTTTAAAGGCAGTCCGCCTGCCCGATGGCCCACCGTGGCACCCATCCTGCGGAGGGGCTCGGTCACACGGAGCATGGGGCGGCAGCTCAGGGAATCATCCCCATGAATTTCGGATGTGAACTTCTGTCCGGCCAGCACCCCTGCCAGGAGGCGGACCGTGGTCCCCGAATTCCCTGCATACAGGGGCCGATCCGGTGGTTGCAGGTGCAACCCCCGCCCGGTGAGGTGTATCTGTTCGCCCGCCTGCTCGATCTCGACCCCGAGGGAACGCAGGCAGCTGATCGTGGCCCGGCAATCTTCCGAGCGGAGAAAATTGTATATCATGGTTCTCCCCTCCGCCAGGGAACCGATGATCACGGCACGATGGGATATGGATTTGTCTCCCGGAACGGTCAGTTCCCCGCAAATCTTGCGGGAAGGTCTGACGACAAGAACGTCTTCGGCATCTTTCAACCGTATCTCTCCTTCCGTTCAGCGTCGGTGGACACGATAGCCCCTTTCTTTCAATACGGCCAGGGCCCCATCACGTTGTTCTTTCTGCCGGAAACCGAAACGGATCGAGCCGCCCTCCTCTTCACGCACATGGAGGATCTCGACTTCCGCAATATTGAACCCCGCCCCTCCCACCAGCGATGCTATTCTCCCGATCGTCCCCGGTGTATCCTTGACCAGAACGATGATGTCAAACAGATCGGGAAATATCCCCCTGCTGCGGAAAGGTATCTTGCGCCGGAAACTGCGCGCCCGTTCAAGCGTGGCTGTGATCTTGTCCTCCTGCCCGCCCGTGATCATCCGCCGTACCTCCTCCAGCTCATGAAGGTAACGACCCAGAAAAATGTCGATCGCCTCCCGGTTGGTCGCGAAAATATCGCGCCATATCTCCGGGTTCCCCATTGCTATTCGTGTGGTATCCCTGAACCCCCCGGCGGCCAGCGTCTGCACCATCTCTTCCTTCCCTTCCTCCGCCGCCACCTCCACCAGGGCAACGGCAGCCAGATGGGGCAGGTGGCTGACCAGTGCCACGAGTTGATCATGCTCGGCCGGGGAGATAACCAACGGCTGGGCTCCGATCCCCTCGATCAGGTCGACCATGCGCCCCCATTCTTTTTGAGATTGCCCTTCGTCGGGAGTCAATACGTAGATTGCATTCTCCAGCAAAGCCGGATCGGCTGCCTCGATACCCGATTCCTCGGAACCGGTCATGGGATGCCCGCCAACATATATGACACCCCGGGGAAGGATTCCGCGCAACTCTTCCGCCAGGAACTGTTTGGTGCTACCCAGGTCCGTGACCACCGTTCCGGACGAAAAATGAGCTGTGCAACTTTCCACAAGTTGGCGGCAGAATCTGATCGGAACGGCCAGAACCACCAGCTCCGCTCCCACCACCGCTTCCCGGGGACTGCCAACCGCGCGGTCAACCGCCCCCCTTTCAAGTGCCGTGGTCAGTACTTCCGGATCGCGGTCATACCCGACCACTTCCGTGGCGAGGGTACACTCCCGGATGGCCATGCCCAGGGAACCGCCCATCAGACCCGTTCCCAACAGCGCTATCCGTTCAAAAAGTCTGGATCTTTTTCCCGACACAGCTAGCCACCTCTTTCAAACTGTCCATCATGAGCAAAAAATTGTCGAAACTGAGTGACTGGGGCCCGTCGGAAAGCGCCTCTTCCGGGCACGGATGAACCTCGATGATCAGCCCGTCAGCTCCGGCGGCGATTGCCGCCTTGCTCATCGCCGGCACCAGCTGCCAGCGGCCGGTTCCATGGCTCGGATCGGCGATCACCGGAAGGTGGCTGAGTTCCTTGACAACGGGGATAGCACTGATATCGAGGGTATTGCGGGTATATGTTTCAAAGGTACGGATTCCCCGTTCACAGAGGATCACCCTGTGATTGCCCCCGCTGATTATATACTCCGCTGCCATCAGCCACTCCTCGATGGTGGCCGACATCCCCCGTTTCAACAGTACCGGTTTGTCGATACGCCCCAGTTCTTTCAACAGATAGAAGTTCTGCATGTTTCTCGTTCCTACCTGCAATATGTCCACGTAAGCGGCTACCATCCCCACGTTTATGGGGTCGACAATCTCGGAAACTGTCAGCAGGCCGAACCTCTCCGCGACTCTCTTCAGTATCTTCAACCCTTCTTCTTCCATACCCTGAAAACTGTATGGCGAGGTGCGCGGCTTGAAAGCTCCCCCTCTCAAGACCCCCGCCCCTGCTTCTTTCAATATCCGGGCAGTCTCCATCAGCTGTTCTTCCCCCTCGACAGCGCAGGGGCCGGCCATGATGACCAGCTGTTCGGCGCCTATGTTTGCGCCCTTTTTGCCCAGAGGAATGACCGTATCCCGGGGATGAAATTCCCGGCAGGCCAACTTGAATGGTTTGGATATGGGCAGAACCTTCTCCACACCGGGGCTGACCTGCAACTTTTCGAACATCCCTTCGCGTGGCCTTCCCACAACCCCGAGTATGGTCCGGTCTTCACCGGTGGATCTGTGAACGCTGTATCCCATGTCCTCTAGCCGTGCCGATATGTCGGCAATAACTTCGGCCGGAGTTCCGGGCTTCATCACCACAATCATCGTCCTGGGACCTCCTTTTTTGTTTTGAATCAAAAAAGCTTCCGTCCGGTATAAGGACGAAAGCCAGATTTCGCGGTACCACCCTATTTGAGCATAGCCCCACTCGTTCAGAGCATGACGTCATTCTATCTGCCATACCCCCCCCTGTAACGGTAGAGGCATCCGTCGGAGCCTACTGGCGGTCAGACAATCCGCTTTCGGTCCGCACTCCGGGGTGTACTTCACACGCCGCCAATACCGTTTTGCACCACTACCCCGGCTCTCTGCAATTGGACAACGTGCTACTCTTCCCCTTCATTGCTTTCGCAACATCCTGTTCAAAGAAAATTTTACTACAAGCAAAAAAAGATGTCAACACGGTCAAGGCACACGGGGTGGCAAACAACTTGCTTCAATTCATGAGCCAAAGATAGAATAAAGACTGTGTTGACCGCAAGATCTCCTTTTTCGGCAGAGATGCTACTTTACCCTGGCAAAGGGAGTTTTGATCTTGTTTTCTTTCTGCAGTTCAAAATGGTCATGCAGTGTCTTTATGGCCGCAACCAGATCCCTGCCGTTGATCAGGAGACAGATGGAAATATTGGAATCTCCTGTCTGCAAGATTTGAATGTTTTGCTGCCGAAGAGCCTTGACAATTCTGGCCATCACCCCGGGTATGTTACGCATCCCCGCCCCGACCACCGATATCTTGGCGCACTCTTTCTTGAGGGAATAATGAAGGTTCAGTTTTTTCAGTATTCTTTCCGTCCGCCCGATCATCTCCCCATCCACCGAAAAAACCTTCAGGAGGGGGAATACGCCGATGAGATCGATACTGATCCCCGCTTCCCCGAGTTTTTCGAACATTTCCAGTTCCAGATCGGCATCGGAAGCAGTAAAATCAACCATGAATTGTGCCAGGCCGGGGATATGGGCAATGCCGGTAATGATCTGTTTCGGGTCTACGCCATAATTCTTCCCCATGCCGCTCCCAGTACCCGTGATGATCGTCCCGGAACCTCCATCACCCAGGTTCCTCACCGCGATGGTGACATTGTTCTTCATGGCCACCTCGATGGCTGCGGGATGAATAACCCTTGCTCCCTCGTAAGCCAGCTGGGTGACCTCGTTGTAGCTCAATCTGCTGATAAAGCGAGCATCCTTGAAAACATTTGGATCGGCCGTGGCAATACCGCTGACATCGGTAAAAATATCCACACGATCTGCATCCAATGCTGCCCCGAGAATAACGGCAGTGGTGTCACTGCCGCCCCGGCCCATCGTATTTATCTCCCCCTCGGAGGTAGCCCCCTGAAAACCGGCTACTACCGGAACCTCACCTTTTTCCAGACAGTGAAGCAGATAATCTGTACGACAATCAATGACCTGGGCCTGACTGTAAACTCCATCGGTTACCAGGCCGGCCTGCTGGCCGTTCATCACGCGGGAAGGAATTCCATGCTTCCAGAGGGTGGCCACCAGAACCCCGGCGGAGATGATCTCCCCGCAGGACATCATCAGGTCCAGTTCCCGCAGGGGAACATCCGCGCATATGTTTTCCAGCAACACCTTCAACGTATCGGTCGCGTAAGGATCCCCGGCCCGGCCCATCGCCGAAACCACGGCCACCACCCGGTGTCCTTCCCCGGCAGTTTCCTTGATCCGTTCAACCACCTTCTCCCGCAACTCCGGCGTGGCAACGGATGTACCGCCAAATTTCTGTACAGCAATCTTCACCTGTCTTCCCTCCCCGGGATTCCGGACTAGAGCATCAGTTCCGCAATCTGGACAGAATTTGTTGCCGCCCCCTTGCGCAGGTTGTCAGCGACCACCCATACATTCAACCCATGCCTGACCGAACGGTCCCTTCTTATTCTTCCCACGAAGGTCTCATCACGATCAGCAACCTCCAGCGGCATCGGATAGATCAGGTTTTCCGGATCATCGGAGACGATAATTCCTGCCGCGTTGTTCAAGATGTCACGGGCTCTTTCCGGAGAAAGTTCCCGTGCAAATTCGATGTTGATCGATTCCGAATGGCCGACAAAAACAGGTACCCTGACCGTCGTGGCAGTGACGGGCAAATCGGGCAGCCCCATGATCTTGCGCGTCTCATATATCATCTTCAGTTCTTCCTTTGTATAGCCATCCTCGTCGAAAACGTCTATCTGTGGAACCAGGCTGAAAGCCAGCTGATAATTCCTTGCCGCCCCCCGGTACGGCACATACTCGGCCTTTACCTCGCCCCCTTCAAGGTAGGAACTGCTCTGCAATTCCAACTCACCCATGGCCTCTCTTCCGGCACCGGAGATAGCCTGGTATGTTGAAACCACCACTCTTTTTATCTCCGCTTCCCGGTGCAACGGTTGAAGAACAACCACCATCTGGATGGTCGAACAGTTGGGATTGGCAATGATACCCCGGTGATCTTTGACCGCCTCCGGATTCACTTCCGGAATTACCAGCGGTACATCATCGGACATACGGAATGCACTGCTGTTATCAATCACAAGTGTCCCGCGTTTTACTGCCTCGGGAACCAACTTCTTGCTTGTATCCCCTCCGGCACTGAAAAAAGCAAAGTCCACCCCTTCAAAAGCCCGGGGACATGCCTCCTCCACCTGGTATTCCCGGCTACCAACTTCAATTTTTCGGCCGGCAGAACGGGATGATGCCAGCAACTTCAAACCCTTGTAAGGAAAGCGCCTCTCCTCAAGAATCTGCAAGATCTTCTGTCCCACCATACCCGTGGCACCCACCACGGCAACGTTGTACCTGGTCATCCGGTCGACCCCCCCTATCTATTATCATATTGATGAACCAAAGCCGGGGTTCATATTTTGCCTTGGCACCGGCACGATATGTGCCCGGCCTGCTTCCCCCCGGGCAGTTCTTCCATTCAAACGATCATATTTCTCCGGTAAAAACTTCCCGGGCCGTCCCTTCCAGGAATGCCTCGCTGCCCGGTTCCCATTGTACGCGCAAAGTGCCGCCGGGCACAACCACATCCACGGGGCCAGGCAGACGCTCCAGTTCGTCCCTCAGCATCCCGGCCACGACTGCTGCACAGGCCGCACTTCCACAGGAGAAAGTTTTACCCATCCCTCTTTCCCAGGGATAGACCATCAATTTTCTCGGATTTATTACTTTGACAAATCCCACATTGGCCCCTCGAGGAAAAAACTCGTGCTTTTCCAGATAAGGGGCTGTTGCATGGGGTACAGCCTCATCTTCTTCCAGAAAAATAATGATATGCGGGGTGCCAAAACCCACCGCCGCAAACTTGAAAGTTCTCGTTCCCACCCTGATTGTATCGCTCAAAATTGCCCTGCGTGCACCCGCAACGGGCACCAGATCGCTACGCAATTCCGGTTCACCCATATTGATCCTGGCCAGATCATCCGCAAGAGCTATCGCCTTCTTCAACCCTCCTTTGGTTTCCAGCACCATGCCTTTTTCATAGTTGCAACGGGCATCAATATAACGACAGGTACAGAGCAAAGCATCACCGCTCATCTCCGCTTCACTCCCGTCCCGATTGAAGATACGCAGGCGGTAATCTCCCTGATCGGAAGGCTGGATCACCAACAACCCATCCGCACCTATGGAAAAACGGCGACGGCATAGATCGCATGCCAGGGAACCCGGGGATTCAAAATTCCCTTCCGGATCTTCCATGACGATAAAATCTTTCCCCAACGTCTGCATCTTGGTAAATTTCATTCTGCCGGCCCCCCGTTCTTCCGATGGTTCTGCTTGAAATGCGGGGGCAAGATGTCAAGGGCAACTATATCCTCGTAGGACTCGCGTTTCACGACCAGTTTGGGCTGCCCCCCCTGGACAAAAACCACGGCGGGGCGGGGATTGCGATTGTAACCGCTGTACATTGAAAAATGGTAAGCCCCGGTGCTGAAAACGGCCAGAATATCACCCCTCCGGGGACGGGCCACCTTCAGATCCCTGATCAGGATGTCCGCGGACTCGCAGGCCTTGCCTGCAATGGTCACGGTACTGTCAAGGGGAGCACGGACACGATCTGCAATGATACCCTCGTAGACTGTATCGTAAAGAACAGCCCTCAGACTATCCATCATCCCGCCATCGACAGCCACGTAAGTCCGCACCCCGGGGATTATTTTGATATTACCTACCGTATACAGAGTCAGCCCGGCCTCTCCAACGATGGATCGCCCCGGCTCGACCATCAGTCGGGGCAGGGGAAGCCCCTTTTCCACGCACCCTTCCTTTATGGCCCCGGTCAACACTGTGATGTAATCGTTGACCTCTACCGAACTATCCCCTGAAGTATAACGTATTGCCAGACCGCCACCTAGATTCAACTCCTCCATTTCCATACCGGCTGTACGGAGCTCATCAATGAAAGTGATCATCTTGCCTGCCGTCAAGCGAAAAGGTTCTCGAAAATTGTATATCTGTGAACCGATATGGCAGTGCAGCCCTTTCAGCTCTGTATGCGGGAAGGATGAAGCCATCCGTGCAGCCGCAAGGGCCTCCCCGTCATCGATACCCAGCCCGAACTTGGAATCAGTCTGGCCGGTCTGGATGAAGCTGTGTGTATGCGCGGTAATCCCCGGTTTGATCCGTAACAGTATCCTTGCTTTTCGCCCCCGTGCGCCGGCAATACTGTTCAAAAGCTCAAGTTCTGCAGCGCTGTCGACCACAACGCGCCCCACGCCTGAATCCAGGGCCATGGCCAGTTCGTCAGGCGACTTGTTGTTCCCGTGAAAATAGACGCGATCCATGGGAAAATTGGCAGCAATGGCCGTATGGAGTTCACCCCCGGAAACAACATCCAGGCCGAGACCCTCCTCGGCAATCAAGCTACACATCGCCATGGCAAGAAACGCTTTTCCCGCATAAATTACCTCTCCGTGAGGGTAACATTTTTCCAGGGCATGAAGGTACTCCCTGCACCTTCGCCTGATCTGCCCCTCATTGTAGACAAAAAGAGGCGTCCCGTAGTTGTGAGCCAGTTCTACAAGGTCACAACCTTCCATCTCCAGATGCCCTTTATCATTTACGCCCAACCATTCCAGAAATAATACCATTCCTGTTTCCCTTTCTTCGCCAGGCAAATAAAAACGGCTAACCTGTCATGCGCTAGCCGGGAGACACAGATTACCCCTTTTACCTTGACGAGATAGCGCACCACCACAAAATCCGGGTAAACCTTGCGGTGACAGTTCGTCAGCTCTTTGCAGACGACCCAGCATCCGATCCACAGGGAGGATGGATACTTCGGCGGCAACCCCTTTCCTTCGGTTCATCGGGCCCCTTCTTAACCCTCCGCAGAAATACTCTTGGCAACCGCGCCTCTACCCCATCCCCGGTGAGATGAGGTATGCTTTATTATTTTTTTCTTCATGACATTTTACCATGACCTTCGGGCAAAGACAATACAGCCATGTGCCCATTGCCAGCACATTGTATGTCATCATCCATTCCGGAAGCCTTCACTGATGGAACAATGGTGACAACCGACTACAGGTACAGGTTGCCCCTGTAAATCGAAACAGTCAGCTTTCTTCCTCATCAGCCAATGCTGTTATCACCGGCCTGTACCGAGGGTTGTCCTTGACCCTTCTGTCCCAGATCCTGATGCCCCCGAAGGTCATTGCAGCCAGGCTCAGCCCCGAAACAGCCGCAATCAAAACATGATCACCCTTGAAACCTACTGCCGCCGCCAGGGAGAACCCCGCCCAGATTCCCGCAAGAAGAACGATAACGGGTACGAGATAAAAAACAAAAGAGAATAACAGCAGCTTGCCATCATCAACTTCGATCTTGACCGTCTGTCCGGGCAGTGCATCGATGGGGTTGTCCACTTCAACATGTGAGTCCATGGTGTCCGGTCCACCCAACAACCCCCCGCATCGGCCGCATCCTTCACAGGCCACATGGCGCCTCATCAGCACAACAGCCCTGTTTCCACGTTTTTCGATTACCTTTCCGAAACGTTCCACCCTGTCCCCCCTTCCAGCAGTCATCCCTATTTTACCACACCGCCCCCCGATTATAATAAAAAGGAAAAAAGGGCCGGGTTGTTGCAAGTTTGAAAGGGCCCTTGCCCGGAACATCGTTCAGCCAGCACCGCAACAATTGGCTGACAGCAAGTTTCCCATGAAAAGAACCGACAGCATGGAGGTTAAAATGGAGAAGGCCTGTTCCGGTAACAGGCCTTCTCTTCTTTTTCTTTACCATCCGAACCGGCCTTCAAGCCGAAGCTTCGGGAACTCCTTTGAGCACCGCGTAACTGAATACCGGTCCATCCTTGCAAACATAGAGGGGGCCCGCATTGCAACGGCCACATTTGCCTATGCCACACTTCATCCTGTTTTCAAGAGTCGTATAGATCTGCTCATCGGCAAAACCCAATTTTTTCAGATTCTCGATAACAAAACGAATCATGATCGGCGGACCGCAGGTGATGGCAATGGTGTTCTCCGGAGAGGGAGCCACCTCCATCAGCAAGTTGGGAACAAATCCGACATAATGAGGCCATCCTTCTTCTTCCACGTCCACCGACAGGTGGCAACAGATTCCATCCTGTTTGGCCAGGTTTTCAAACTCGGATTTGAAACAGAGGTCGCCCGACGTTCGTGATCCGTAAATCGTGGTCAACCCCTCGTAATCACCGATATTGGCCTTCACATGCTCTACTATGGGGCGTAACGGCGCCTGGCCGATACCCCCTCCGATAGTGACAATATTTTTACCTTTCCAGTCCTCGACCGGAAAACTATTACCGTATGGTCCCCTGACCATCATCTTGTCACCCGGCTCCAATTGATGAAGTGCCCGGGTAACTTTGCCCATGCGCATCACTGAAAACCGCAGAAATTTCCCTTCCGTGGGCGAACAGGATATCGATATCATGCTCTCTCCCACACCAAGGACTCCGATCATTGCACACTGCCCCGGCCGATGTTCCCAACTATCTTTTATCTTCTCATCATCGAAGACCACTTTCAGGGTTTTTATGCAACGATCACCGTACGTCTCGTGCCAGGCTTCCTCAACGGTAGCAATATGGGGTATATAAGGATTAGCGTTGTTTTTCATAGCGCCTCCTTTACCTTTGAAAGAATGTCCAGTATATCTATATTGGCCGGGCAGTACTCTATACACCGGCCACATCCAACACAGGCTGTTTTCCCGAACTTGCTTACGTAGTAGTAATACTTGTGATTGATCCGGTTGCGCGTTCGTTCGCGGGTCGTCGGGCGTGGATTGTGACCGGATGTATGAAGGGTATATTCTGCAAACATGCAGGAATCCCACATCCGGCAACGGCGGCCTTCTTCCATTTCCACTTCATCCTGGATGTCGAAGCAGTGACAGGTTGGACAGAGGAAAGTGCAAGTTCCACAGCTGATACAAGCGTTGGAAATGTCCTTCCACAATTGGTCCTCCCACAATTCCGGCAACCCCTCGGCAATGCCTTCGATTTCAATGGAGCGTCCTATCTTCTCCTCCGCCGCCCTGGTCAGAGCATCTGCAGCGCTCCTGTCTTCGGCGGTTGCATCGCTCAGCAAATCACCGTTCGAACCGAGGATTTCCTTGCCCTTTTCCGAAATTTCCCGGAGCAAATACCGATCGCCGAGGTCTACCATCAGAACATCCAGCCCCTCGGTCGAGGCCGGGCCACCCCCCACGGATGTGCAGAAACAGTTCACGCAGGGTTCGTTGCAGGCCAACCCGATCAGCAATGTCTGGTTTCTTTTATCCTGATAGTACCCATCATCGTAATCCCAGGAAAAGAGGCTGTCCACGATGGACATGGCCCGGGCATCACATGGGCGGATTCCCAGTACCACCATTTCCTGTACCCCTTCGGGGACAGTTACTTCCTGCTGGCCCAGCTCGAAACTGAACATCGTCTCTGTTTGCGGAAAGACCACGCTTTTGGGAGGTACCGTGGTGTTGTGCCTCTTTGCTCCTTCGAAGGGAGGCGCCAATGTTGGTTGTGCTTCCCCTTCAGCATAGGGAACAAACTTCACTGCATCCTCGCTGTCAACCAGCCACACCTTCCTGGAGGAAGCCATCTTCTCCACAAATTCAGACCACTTATCTTTTTTCAAAATCTTATCAGACATATTCACCCACCTCTAGAGAACAAAGTCTTCCTGATCATCAGGATGAAAACTGGCCTGAAACGGCTTTCCTTCCACATCCAACCCTGGTTCATAATCAAATTGGTTCCGCACTTCCTGAGCCAGTTTACGGTTAAGTTTACCCAGCGGCAATCCGGCGGGGCAAACTCTTTCACATTCGCCGCAATCCACACAGCGGCCGACCAGATGAAAGGCACGGGCCAGATTGAAAATGGTGTTTTCACTGTAATTTGCCGCCCGGTTGATCCACGTCGGATTCAACCGATCAAGGACACAATCCTCGCAGTAACACATCGGACACACGTTGCGGCAAGAGTAACAGCGGATACAGCGGGAAAATTCTTTTTCCCAGTATGCCCACCGCTCTTCAAGAGACATATCTTCGATCTCTTTTACTTCCGGCGACTCCCCGTTACCGCCTGGTTGCACCTCGCTACCAAGACTGATATCGGCTATTACCGGATTTGGATGCCGGCATATCAGGCAGTTGTCCGCCAACACCTCTTCCCGTGCCACCTCTTTCTCCCCATCAGGGAATTTGAATACGATCTTGTCATCTTTCCATGCCGCCTCGACAGAATCCAGAGTTTCAGGATACTTTTCTCGTACTTTTTTTAAATCAACGACGCCCCGGCAGGGGCATCCGATTACAACCACCCGCTCCCTTTCTATCCCTTTTTCCACCAGCAATTGGACCACAGCGCGGCTGTCGCACCCTTTGACCAGCAATGCAACCTTTCGCTCATCTGGCTGCTGGCCGCGCGGGACCGGCAACTTTTCGGCATAAGTGAGATAGCTGGCCAGGTTTGATACACACAACGGAGAAAAAATCAGTTTTTCCGTTTCTTCGGGCTTTTCAATAACACAGGGTGAAACCCGGTAACCGAAAGTCCCCTTCTGCCAGCCTAGCAAATGCTTCACATCGTCGCGTGAAACCACTTCTGCAGCGGTACTGCGAAGTTTTTCCAGATCTACCAAGCGCTCCTCCCCCCTACCAATTGATCTTGTTACGTCGAAACTGTTCAAATGGTCCCAGTTCGCGAGTATCTTCTACAATTTTTTCCACGACTTCCTTCCATTTGGTGGGCTCCGAAGCAGAAACCCAGCTCATCTGGAAACGACGGGGGTCGATACCCACAAACTCCATCATCTCTTTTAACAGTCCCATCCTGCGGCGGGCATACATATTGCCCTCCATGTAGTGACAGTCACCCGGGTGGCATCCGGAAACAAGCACGCCGTCAGCCCCCTGCTGAAGCGCATTCAGGACAAAGAGCGGGTTGACCCTTCCCGAGCACATCACACGTATTACCTTGATATTGCAAGGATACTTCACCCGGCTGGTCCCAGCAAGATCAGCCCCGGCATAGGAACACCAGTTGCACAGAAAAGCAACTATGTTTGGTTCAAAATTCTCCGTCATTCTCCAACCCCCAATGCAGCAATTTGCGGTAATATCTGGCAATCCATAAACGACCGCGACTGGATTGATCCAGACAGACATCCGGCCACACAGGCGCCGCATCCCTTGCAGAGTGCCTCGTTGACCCTGGCCACGTTGACCGTACGGCCCATGCGATTGATTTCAACCAACTCGATGGCCGTGTAAGGGCATATCTCTACACAGAATGCACAACCGCGGCAGGTGCTCTCATCCACGCAGCTTACCTGCGCTTCAACCTTCACCTTGCCGGAAGAAAGGGGAATCAGTGCCGAGGCAGCAGCCCCCTTGGCCTGGGCCACCGTGTCCGGTATGTCCTTGGGAGCCTGGCAACAGCCGGCCAGGAAAACCCCGTCCGAGGATGTATCCACCGGGCGCAGTTTGGGGTGCGCCTCCATGAGGAACCTGTCCGCGGATTGAGACAACCTCAACAGATCGATCATCTCCCGTGTATCTTTCCGCGGCTCGAGCCCCACCGAGAGAACGACCAGATCCACCTCATCCTCGAGAGGCGTTGCTGTAAGCGTGTCCTCCACCTTGATGACCATCTTCTCCCCGCGCCGGAAGATCTCCGATGGATTCCCCCGGATGTACCTGACCCCTTCACGGCGAACCCGGTCATAGAACTCCTCGAAACCTTTTCCGAAGGCCCGGACATCCATGTAATAAACCCTTACCCTGGCATCGGGAATCTTCTCTTTTACCAGGTGAGCCTGTTTGGCCGTGTACATGCAACATACCCTTGAACAGTACTCGTTGCCGACACTTGTATCCCGCGATCCCACACACTGGATGAAGGCAATATCCTTGGGTTCCCTGGCATCTTCACCTTCGCCGATCAGGATATTACCACCGGTCGGCCCCGAAGCCGACACCAGGCGCTCCATCTCCAACCCGGTGATCACGTTGGCATTCCCCGTGTAGGCAAACTCCGGCTTGCGGGCAGCATCGAATACATCAAATCCGGTGGCCACGATGATCGCACCGACCTTGAATTCCACAATCTCGTCCGTCTGCTCGAAATTGATCGCTTCCGCACGGCAGACCTCCACACATTTGGGCCCCTTGCCGCATTTACCCCTGGTCAGAAACAGGCAGCGTTCGGGATCGATGGTGTAGACGGCCGGCACCGCCTGCGGAAACGGCAGATAGATTGCCGAACGTTTTCCCAGTCCCTCGTTGAACTCATCGGGAATACGATTGGCGATGCGACAGCTTGTAGCACAGTCGCCGCATCCGGTACACTTGCTGAACTCCACATAACGGGCTTTTTTTCTGACTTTAACATCAAAATTCCCCACAAAACCGCCGATTTCCTCAACTTCCGCGTAAGTCATCAGCTCGATGTTCGGGTGGCTGGCCACATCGACCATCTTGGGGGTAAGGATACAGGCCGAGCAGTCCAATGTAGGAAAGGTCTTGTCCAGCTGGGCCATGCGCCCCCCCACCGAGGGTGTCTTCTCGACAAGATAGACCTTGAAGCCCGCATCAGCAATATCCAGTGCCGCCTGGATACCGGCCACCCCTGCACCGATGACCAGCGCAGCCGGTTCGGCATCGACGAATTTTTCCTCCAGGGGTTCGAGCATCCGCGCCTTGGCCACTGCCGAGGCCACAAGTCTTTTAGCTTTCTGTGTAGCTTTCTCCCGATCGGAATGGACCCAGGAACAATGTTCCCGTATGTTGGCCATTTCCAGATAGAAAGGATTGAGGCCCGCTTCCTTGAGTGTCTTCCGGAAAGTGAGTTCGTGCATACGCGGAGAACAGGAAGCCACCACCACCCTGTTTATACCAGATTTGCTGATATCCTCGCGGATCAGCAACTGCCCGGGATCGGAGCACATGTAGGCATAATTTTTGGCGATGACGACGCCGGGAAGCGTCGCCGCAAAATTGGTTACTTCCTCAACATCGACGGTTGCTGAAATATTTATCCCACAATGACAAACATAAACACCCAATTTTGGTTTTTCCATCTCGAATTTTCATCCTCCCACGCAGATTAGCTTTTGATAGTGCTGAACCAGCTTGGGGGCTAAGCACCTTTCATTTCTTTGATTTTTTCGGCCAGTTTTGGAACCACCTTGAACAGATCATCAACAATGGCGTAATCCGCCTCTGCAAAAATCGGCGCATTGGGATCCTTGTTGATAGCCACGATGGTTTTGGCTCCTTTGATTCCGGCCAGATGCTGGAAGGCACCCGAGATTCCCACTGCAATGTAGAGCTTCGGCTTCACCGTTTTACCCGATGTCCCCACCTGGCGATCATGAGGTATCCAGCCCGCGTCGGTCGCCGCACGGGAGCCGCAGATATCTGCCCCGATGCTTTCTGCCAGCTCTTCCATCAGGGGCAAATTCTTGTCTTCACGCACACCACGGCCGATCCCTACCAGCAATTCCGACTGGGTGATATCAACGTCGCCCACTTCAGCTTCCACATACTCGACAAACGTGCGGTAATCAAGATCCTCTTTCAAAGGGGAATCGATTTTCTCAACACTTCCCTTTTTGGAAGGCTCGATCGCTTCAAAAGCGGATTCGCGGATGGTAAACAGATAGGTCTCCGCATCCTTGAAAGAAAATTCTCCGTTTACTTTCCCCTGATAATACTGACGCTCGGCAATCGGTTTGCCTTCTTCAATTTTCAAAGCCACCAGATCGGTAAGAAAGGGAAGCCCCTTCTCCACAGCCAGCGCGGGTGCAAAATCCACGCCCTGAGCGGTATGCCCGACCATCACGATAAAAGGCTTGTATTCATCAATCAGGGCTGAAACGATTTTCTGGTATTTATCACCGTTGAAATCTGCCAGCAGGGCATCATCGATACAGAGGACCCTGTCACATGCCCCGGCCAGTTCGGAAGCAAAATCATCCACACCGTGACCCAGCAGCACGGCCACAACTTCTCCCTGGGCATCTGCAGCGACCTGGGATGCCAGATTCAGCATCTCCCAGGAGATATCACGCAATGCCCCCTGCCTGTGCTCCGCCAGTACAAATACATCACCCATCTTATAAATGACCTCCTTTTACGAGAATGGAAGCAAGTTTTTCCGCCTTTTCTTCCGGTTCACCCTCGATAAACTCCGCTGTCGAAACAACTTCCGGAATGTAAAGCTTGTTCAGAACGATCAACGAAGCAGACTCGTTCACCTGATCGGCAGGCATGGACAGATCGTCAAGATTCATTACCTTGAGTTCTTTTTTCTGCGCCTGTCTGATTCCCCTGATCGGGGCATAGCGGGGTTCGTTGATACCCGTCTGTATGGTCAGGACGGCCGGAAGGGCCACTTCCACAACCTCCATCAGCCCACCTTCAAGCTCCCTGCTTGCTTTTACCTTGCCATCAAGGACTTCAACATTTTTGACCATCGCCGCATGTGCCACACCCAGTTCTTCTGCCAGGGCCACCCCCACGGCCATCTGACCGTCATCGTTGGCCATGCAACCGGTGAGAACCAGGTCAAATTCTTGCCCCTTGATCGCTCCGGCAAGGACCTTGGCTATACAGATGGGGTCAAAGCTATTGATCCGGGGATCTTCTATGCGAATGGCACGATCCCCGCCCTTGGCAAGGGCCATACGGATCATGACTTCGGATTTCTGTGGCCCGATGGAAACGACCGTGACCTCTCCTCCCTTGTCTTCCTTGATCAGCACGGATTCCTCGACCGCATAGTTGTCAGCATCGTTGATATCGAATGAAAATCGGCTGGAATCCACTGCCTTTCCGGTTTCGTCTAGTTTGATATCGGCTTCCGACGTATCCGGAACATACTTGATACAAACAAAAGTCTTCACAAAACTCCACCTCCAACTTTCTAGTATTCGATTTACATCACAGTGTCGATAATTTCCATTATTTCCGCTACCCTCATCTCTTCTTCAAGGCCCAATGCCTTGACAGCATCATCCAGAGTGAGTACACAGAAAGGACAGGCTACGGCCACCACCTGTGCCCCCAGTTCTTTCGCATCCTTGATCCTTGTTTCCGCCAGGCGTTCCTCTTTCGATTCCGATTCCACCCACATCTTCCCTCCGCCACCTTCACAGCAGAGGCTGCGTTCCCGGGAACGTTCAAATTCAACAAGTTCCACACCGGGGATGCTTTTCAGAATCATCCTCGGTTCATCAAAAATGAGGCTCTGCTTGCCCAGGAAGCATGGATCATGATAAACGATTCTCTCCTTCAACTCGCCCGAAAAACTCAATTGCTCTTTTTCAATCAATTCGGCCAGAAGCTGTGTATAATGTATAACCTCGTGTTTCAGGCCTTCCATTTTCTTCAAAGCAGTCAGGCAATGGGGCGATAGGGTTACAATTCTTCCGGCGGAGAATTCATTGTATTTCTCCACCGTTTCCTCGGCCATCTCCCAGAAGAGTTCTTCCTCCCCCAGGGCTATGATCTCGCTGCCGCAGCAGGATTCATCCTCGCCCAGAAAGGCATAGTCCACACCCGCTTTGTTGAGCAGCTTGACCATGTTTCTGGCTGTCGCCTGTACACGAGGATCGTAGGCAATCGTGCAGCAGACGAAAAAGAGATTTTCCACCTCCTGATCGGGATCGGCCAGTTTCACGTCCAGCCCATCCATCCAATCGTAACGGAGAGCCTTGGCCTTGTTCCAGGGGTTTCCTTCCAGGTATGTGCTTTCCAGAGCATCCCTGACAGTCGGCTGAACCTTCCCACTCTCTACCAGAAGATTGCGCAGGCCGAACAGAACCTCCACCGGTTTCAACCCCTTCGGGCATCTTACCGCGCAGGTATGACATCCGGTACAGTCCCATACTTCGACAAGGTGGGCAAGTTCATCCAGAAGGTCCTCGTTGTAAGCGTCATATACAAATCGACGTGGATTCAGATTTGTTCTGACTGTAACCGGGCAACCCCCGGTACACTTCCCGCACTGGATACAACCAAGTAAATCAAATTTTTCTGTAAAAGAAATGTTTTCAACGCTCATCTTCATACCCCGCATAGAGATATATTTTGTTTGCCTCTAGTAAACCGGTTTCGATATAGATTTTCTACGTTTGAAATTCCAGAAGCAAAAGACCGGACAGCCTTGATTCACCTCCTTTTCAACCCATGATTATTCCAATTATGAACGGAATATAACAAACATCGATTATGCTTGCCCTGACCCGGTTGGAAATGTTTTCCTGCCGGGATTTGACACGATTGCATAATTCATTTTCTACTCTTTCGACATTAATTTGAATAAATCCTGCTAAGTATATAGAAATTAAAGAAATATAAAACAAATTAGAAGATAATGTATTTGCGCGAAATATTTTTTTCAAAAAAAGAGGATATTTCCATTTTATGTCGAAATCAACCAACCGACCCAAAAATCGGGAGGATAAAATGACGATGAAACATGAATTCAGTAATGCGCAGAAGACCAAACATCTTCAGGCAAAAATTGAAGGGCTACGCACCAAAATGTACAACACCAGTTTTATCCATGGATGCCCTCTCGATAGCAAGACCATCCGGGCCAGCAAGAATCTGGATAAAGCTATCAACGAGTACATGAAAATAAAACAGTGATTCAAAGGCCACGGATCTATTTTTCCACAACGAGCAAACTGCCTGAATAATCAAGGACTTCTCCGACTGTATAACAGCCAAGGCCTGCTCCGGTCATGGCATCTGTCAACCCCGGCAGCCGTGCAGGTGGTACGGACATAAGAAGCCCTCCGGATGTCTGCGGGTCAGCCATGAGCATCAACTTGCTGTCATCATCTACCATTATTTCCATTCTGGGCCGGTAAAAATCCAGGTTGCGGTAGGTACCGCCGGGAACAAAACCTTTTTCGAATAGCTCCTCCGTCCGGGGGTAAAGAGGCAGTGAACCCTGCCTGAGTTTGATGGAAACACGGCTTGATTCGGCCATCTCCGCTGCATGCCCCAGCAGTCCGAAACCGGTAACATCCGTACAGGCGGAAACCCCGGACTGCTTCATGATCCGCGCAGCTCCATCATTCAACGCGGACATCCCGTCAAGAGCCTCTGCCACCTCCTCTTCCCTGACTGCCCCCCCTTTCAGGGCAGTGGTAATGATGCCGGTCCCTATGGGCTTGCTGAGTACCAGAACTTCTCCCGGCCGGGCTCCCGAAATGGTGACGAGTTCGCGTGGGTCTACCAGGCCCGTGACAGCCAGCCCGTATTTGGGTTCATCATCCTCGATGCTATGCCCTCCAACCACGACCGCTCCGGCTTCCTGGATTTTCACATGGCCGCCATGAAGAATATCTTTCAAAATATTACTTTTCAATTTTTGGCAAGGGAAAGAAACTATATTCAAAGCAGTAAGGGGTGTTCCGCCAACCGCGTAGATATCTCCCAGGGCGTTTGCCGCCGCGATCAAACCAAACAGGTAGGGATCGTCCACCACCGGGGTAAAATAATCGACCGATTGTACCAGGGCGGTATCCTCTGCAATTTGAAATATTCCCGCGTCGGAGTTTTTTTCCTCACGGTTCAAGAAACGCCGATCCTCCGGCAGGGGCAATTGACGCAGAACCTGCGCCAGGGTCTCCGGACCTATCTTGGCTGCTCACCCGGCGCTACGTGCCAACGAGGTCAACCTCATTTTTTTCTCCGACATCTGCCCACCCCTTTTCAAAGTTTCCAGGGTACACGATAATCCCCCACCCTTTTCGTGTACTTCTTCTGGTCAAAATGTTCCAGCAATGCTTGCATGTATTTCCGCGAACTCTGCAGGCAGTCACGAAATTGAGCCATCGTAAGCCGATCATGTTGGCGAAAATGATCCCGCAACATCTCCAGTGCCTCTTCATACAGATCCTGGAGCAGATACATATCTTCACTTATTTTGATTATCCAACCGCGATCGCTCATGTATTCCAGCAGAGATTCGAGGTCAGCAATCTTCCGGTCAGTGGAAGCCGCTATTTCTCTTGCCGGAGGAGGCTGGAACCGTGCTTCGCTCAGAATCGACTTGATCTTGCTGATGAAAATCTCCTCGCCGGGTGTCAGTTCAGGTACAAAACCGGCTCTGCAAACCTTCTCTCCCTGACAGCTCACCACCCCTTTGGCCTCCAGATTGTCCAGGAAAGCATCGTATTCCCTGATGGAGAGTTCTGCCGGAATTACGCCCCTCAACTGCGCCCGCGGAACCCCGGCCAGAAGAGGATGCTTGCGATGATAGTCATCCAGAAAAGCAGTTACCTCCTCTTCCCATTTTTCCAGCGTTTCCGCCGTTATATAACTGCCCCCCAGATCCATGATCTTTCCCTCATCCTTCAGTTCCCCGATAAGTGATTCCAGCTTCTCCTTTCCCAACCGGGCCATCGTTTCAAGCCGTGAAAAATCGGCCACTTTCAACTGGCTTATCTTCTGGACCACGTATGATCTGTCCGTTCCGGAAGTCAGAATCTCTCTCTCCAGTTCCCGGAGGGTTTTTATGATTGTGCGGCGGGCGCGGCGCGGCCTCCTTTCCGAGAAAGGGTCGAGGACCATCCCCCCACCAATCGTCACCACCGGCGAATAGGAGCGGATGATGAAACGGTCCTTCCTGTCGGCGACCAGCGGCGACTCCAACCTGAGCTGGACAAGCCCCCTTTCCCCGGGCCGCAGGATCTCTTTATCCAGAATAGCCATACGCGCCACCACCCGGGACGTGCCAAGATAAAGATGCAGGGGGTCCAGGTTCTTCACGTCCCTGGTAACTCTATTCAATATCGTCACGGAGGCATCGAGCATCGATGTCCGCCTGAAATAACCCGGGGAACAGATCACGCTTCCCCGTTCCAGTTCACTCTTTTCCACCCCCGAAAGATTTATGGCCACCCTGTGTCCGGCAAAAGCTTCCTTGACACCGTGATTGAAAACCTCGATGTTGCGCACGCGCGCTTTCTCCCCCGCGGGCAACACTTCCACGATATCACCGATGCCCACGCGCCCCTGGATGAGCGTGCCCGTCACTATCGTGCCAAACCCGGATATGATGAAGGAACGGTCAACGGGAAGCCGCATCGGTGCATTCAGGTCGCGGGGTGCGACCATCCTTGTAAGCCGATCAAGCATCGCCCGCAATTCCTCTATCCCGGATCCGGTTACCGCCGAAACCCGGCAGAAAGGGGCTTCCTGCAGGAAAGTACCCCGAAGTTCTCCTCGCACCTCTTCCTCCACCATGTCCAACCATTCTTCATCGACAAGGTCGATTTTGGTCAGCACGACCAGTCCTTTTTCCAGTCCCAGCAATTGCAGAATGTTGAGGTGTTCGCGGGTCTGGGCCATAACTCCCTCGGAGGCATCGATCACCAGCAGTACAAGATCTATGCCCGCGGTACCCGCCAGCATATTGTTGATAAATCTTTCGTGGCCCGGAACATCTATTATTCCCGCTACCCGGCCTCCGGACAAAGAAAAAGAAGCAAAACCCAGATCGATGGAGATGCCCCTTTCCTTTTCTTCCTTGAGCCGATCCGTGTCCACCCCGGTAATCGCACTGATCAGCGCCGTCTTGCCATGGTCAACATGGCCGGCCGTACCGATTATCACCGCATCCAATTCTTATCACTCCGCACCATAGAGATTGTTTTTTGATCTATTCCCCGGGATTTACCGCCTTCATCATCACGGTAACAATTTCTTCCTCCTGTCCGGGCAAAACGGTCCGCAAATCCAGAAGCAAATGTTCCTGGTGGACCCTCGCTATCAGGGGGGGGTCTCCCCACCGCAATCTTTTCATCAACTCCTCCGCCGAAATGTCCCCGGATCGGTAGGAGATCAGATACGTGGGCAATTCTGCCAGGGGCATGGCTCCACCCCCCACACAGGAGGTCCCTTTCATTATCTGCCAATCCCCTGCCTTGACCTGCTGTTTCAAACGGCGCAGCAAACGGTCAGCCCTCGCCTTCAGGTCACGGGTATCAGCGGTCAACATCCCCAGAACGGGAATTTCACATCGGGCCTTCTCGTGGTCATGATAGAGGCGTAAAGTCGCCTCCATGGCCGCGATGGTTAGTTTATCAACGCGCAATGCCCTTGACAGCTGGTTATCACGCAACCGCCGGATCAGGTCCCTGTCCCCTACAATTATCCCTGCCTGCGGTCCGCCAAGGATCTTGTCCCCGCTGAATGAGACTGCCCCGACACCCTCTTCGAGGCATTCTTGCACGGTGGGTTCCGGAGGCAACCCGTATTCGGTGAGATCATAAAAAGCCCCACTGCCCAGATCTTCCACCACCGGCAAGCCAACCTGCCGACCCAGGGAAACCAGTTCTTTCCGGGAAACCTCCTCCGTAAAACCAATGATACGATAATTGCTTGTATGTACCTTCAGGAGCAATGCAGTCCGATCAGAAATGGCTCTTTCATAATCATGCCGGTAACATTTGTTCGTAGTTCCCACTTCCACCAGCGTTGCCCCGCTGGCTTTCATGACATCGGGAACACGGAACCCTCCCCCTATCTCGACCAGTTGCCCGCGGGAAACGATAACTTCCCTATCCCTGGCCAAAGTATTGAGAAGAAGCAATACCGCCGCGGCATTGTTGTTGACAATCAGGGAAGCTTCCGCCCCGGTCAAGGTGCATACCAGCCCCTCCACGTGGGCCAGCCGTGAATCCCTCCGGCCACTTTCCAGCGAAAGTTCAAGATTGGAATACTGCCCCGCCGTGGATGTAACTGCGTGGATAGCCTGTTCGGCCAGCGGCGCCCGCCCCAGATTGGTATGCAATATAACCCCTGTTGCATTGATCACATGGCGCAGCCCGGAAAAAAACCGCAGCCTTGCCCTTTCCGCGGCTTCGGCAGCAATCACGGCGGGGTCGATGGCCAGGTTTTCAAGTTCCTCGCCGGAGGAAGAAGCGATGATTTTCTCTCTGAAATGATCTATGCTCTCGCGTGAAACTTCGAGCAGGAGACCGTGGGGAATCCGATTCGCGATTTTTTGCAGGGGCTCTTCCTGCAAGATACGGTCCACCGCCGGCAAGGCCCTGAGAAAAGAGTTTTTAACGTCCATCCCGACACCTCTGACATATGATTTGATCATTTACTAAAAACTATCATACCACAAAACAATGGAATGATTAATCGAAGTGGCCAGTTACGGAAGATCCGCCCGGGCTGCAACCTGCATCCCCGTGGCCTCCGGGGAAAAGATGGGCCCTGTCGGAAGCCGTTCGCCGCCTCCGGAGTAAAGATGGAAAGGCCGACAATCCATCAAAAACTGGCCTTGCAAAAGCTCCCATAACCATGCGGAAAGGGCGGTGAGGCCTCTCCCTGATGGAAGCAAAACGGCCAACAAGACAGCCGGACCAAACCGGCTGTCTGCATCCCGCCCTGTTTTTCTGGTAGAATCACTGGCCGCGATTCGATCAACGCAACACCCGTTTGCCGGAACTGATCACGTACAGATTACATCCCTTTCACCAGCGTGGCAACGCCCTGCCCGCCTCCGATACAGAGAGAAGCGACACCCAGGTTGCTTTTTCTTCTCCTCATCTCGAAAATCAAAGTGATGAAGATCCTGGCGCCGCTGGCCCCGATAGGATGGCCCAGAGCAATCGCCCCGCCGTTGACGTTGACAATCTCCGGGTTCACCTGCAGCTCTTTCAGTACAGCCAGGGATTGGGAAGCAAAAGCTTCATTCAATTCAAAAAGATCGATATCTTCAACGGAGAGGCCGGTCTTCTTGAACAGGCGCCGGCAAGCAGCTATGGGGCCGGTTCCCATCACCCGGGGTTCAACCCCCGCCGAGGCAAAATTGATCACCTCCACCATGGGCTTCAGGCCAAGCTTCCCCACCACCCTGCCGGAAGCAAGGACCACTGCAGCAGCACTGTCGTTGATGCCCGAAGCGTTGCCTGCCGTAACCGTACCATCTTTTTTGAATGCCGGGCGAAGGGCCGCCAGTTTTTCCAGGGTTGTCCCCCGCCGGGGATGTTCATCGGTGCTGAAAGGCAGCGGTTCACCCTTTCTCTGCGGGACAGGCACGGGTATTATCTCATCATCAAACCTTCCTTCATCAATGGCGGCGATGGCCCTGTGCTGGCTCTGCAAGGCAAAAAGGTCCTGATCTTCCCTGCTGATATTGTAATCATCCGCAATATTCTCGGCCGTGATCCCCATGTGTATGTCCTCGAACGCACACCAGAGGCCATCCAGAATCATCGCGTCCTGCATCACCGTATGCCCCATCCGCCCCCCCCATCTGGCCATCGGCGCGAGATAGGGAGCCGCACTCATATTCTCCATCCCCCCGGCCACAACGATATCTGCATCCCCGAGCATGATGCTCTGGGCACCCAGATTGATCGCCTTCAGCCCGGAACCGCAGACCTTGTTTACCGTCAATACCGGTACTTCCACGGGTATCCCGGCATTGACAGCAGCCTGTCGGCCGGAACTCTGCCCGAGCCCCGCTTGCAGAACATTGCCCATGATCACTTCATCCACATCTTTCTTGTCCAATCCCGCCCTTTTCAGCGCTTCCTCGATGACAATAGAGCCGAGCTTCACCGCCGTTACATCTCTCAAGGACCCACCGAAGCTACCTACCGCTGTTCGCACCGCACCTACCACATATACTTTCTCCACTTGCAGTTTCACCTCTGATTCTATATGTTAAAAAATTGCCCCTGGTTCATAAAAAGGCGGGTGGCGTAACCAACGCCGCCCGCCTCTTTCAACTCCCGCTTACCCTTTCAACAGTCTACTTCTCCAAAAAGTATTTCTTCGCCTTGTAAGCCTCATCTGCCAATTCGCGCTTGATAACATAGGTGTTGAGCGGAATATTACGGCTCAGCAGGAGGATGTTATCCGTATTTCTTGCTGCTTTTTCCGGTTCAAAAGTACCGGCAATGACCTCGTTGGTCCATGCCTGGCATTTCGGAACCATTTCGCTCACCAGGCACTGGGTCATCAACATCGGCAGGCGGGCAGCTTCCTCACCACTTTCAGCGGCAATCTTCCTCGCCCTCAGCAAGGAGCTTTCAGCGGCGAAAACTTCCATGGCAATATTGGCCAGGGCCACCAGAATCTCCTGTTCCTGCTCGATGGCCTGTTCAAACTGACGTGCTGCATTGCCGCAAGCCAGCAGGAATAGTTTCTTCATGTTTTCAATGACGAAGGCTTCCTTCTCCGGTGACTCCGTGGGTACCTCCATCTCTTTCAGCTTGTCAAGTTCCCCTTTCAATCCGAAGACAGCGTCCATGAAAGGAAGGTCGCCGCTCATCGCCTTGGGAAGAAGGGTTCCGGGGATAAGCATGCGGTTGACCTCGTTGGTGCCTTCAAAAATCCGGTTGATACGGCTATCCCGGTACAACCTTTCCACGATATATTCGGCCGAATAACCGTAACCACCGTAGATCTGCACTGCCTCATCGACGATCTGATCCAGCCCTTCCGAGCAGTAAACCTTGTTGATCGAACATTCAATGGCGTATTCACGAATCGAATTGACAACCTGCTGGTTGGCATCCTCGGCATCCATGTCCACATCTTCCATCTTGGTGTCGATCAGTCCCACGGTGCGATAGACCATACTTTCCATGGCATAGGTCTTGATCAACATGTCGGCAATCTTGTTCTTGATCAGGTTGAACTGCGCGATGGGCTGGTTGAACTGATGCCTCTCCAGTGCATATTCGATCGAAGCTTCAATTGCTTTCTTGGCCCCGCCGACTGCACCGGCAGCCAGCTTGAAGCGGCCGATATTCAAGATATTCAGCGCCACCTGATGTCCCTTGCCGATCACATGAAGAACGTTTTCCACGGGAACCTTGCAGTCTTCCATGATCACGCTGCAGGTCGAAGATCCATGGATCCCCATCTTCTTCTCCTCGGGACTGATGGAAAGCCCTTCCGAATCACGATCAACGATAAAAGCGGTGAACTTCTCTCCGTCAATCTTGGCGAATACAATGATCACGTCCGCCCAGGCAGCATTGGTAATAAACATCTTGGTCCCGTTAAGTATGTAATGCTTGCCGTCTTCAGTCAGAACAGCCGTGGACCTTGCGTTCATGGCATCGGAACCGGCTTCCGGTTCAGTCAGTGCATATGCCGCAATTTTGTTTCCCACTGCCAGATCGGGAAGATAGCGTTCCTTCTGCTCCTTGGTACCGAAATAGACGATCGGCAGGGTACCGATACCCGTATGAGCACCGAATGCCGTGGAGAAGGAACCTGAATAGGTCAGGGCTTCGGCAATGAGCGCCGAAGTAGTCTTGTCCCCACCGTCTCCGCCATATTCTTCGGGAATATCGCTGCCAAGAAGCCCCAGTTCCCCCGCTTCTTTCAACAGGCCTACCGTCACCCCTTCGGCTTTGGCTTCGATCTCATCAGTGAGGGGAAATACTTTGTTCTCACCAAAATCATCACACGTCTTCTTGATCATAAGATGCATGTCATCCAGTTCTTCGGGGGTAAAAACATCATCTGGACCAAGCTGGCTGAGCAAGAAAGACCCACCTTTTACATAATCCTGTTCACTCATACAACAATTCTCCTCCTTGATTTTTTTTAAATAAAACATTTTTGGTTGAAACCAATAACTATACTTACTTAACTATTTCGCTAGTTAAGTTTTATTCCCTGCAAGATTCCAAAAAAAATATATTTAATTTTGCCACATCCTGCAATATTGCCACTTCATGCGCAAGTCCCGCAAATTTAACGGCCCCATTCAGCCGGTACATTGTCCCCCTGTACCATTTTTGAAAACAAATCGGTTATTTCCCGGGCAAGCGCAAAATGCGATTCCATTCCCTGTTTTTTGCCAAAATCAGTTTTCGTCCCCTCCCCGGGTCTGAAAAAGTGTATCCTTTCCCCGCGCCTCCGTGTTTCTTGGTTTCGCGCACTGTTGTAAAACATTGATACAAATCTGCCATTATTTTTACAATTAAAAATAAACGAATCTGTGTTTTAATGTAATAGCGATCATGTTATGGGACGTGGTATGTCATGTTTGGAAACAAGGAACGATTCAAAGCATGTTTTGTTGAAAAACTCAAAAATCTACGCGGGAAAGATTGCCTGCAAGCAACTTCTCTGGATATTTACCAGGTTCTGGGCACGATGATCCGTGAAGCGATCACGGATGAATGGTCGGCTACGATGGCGCGGTATCATGAACTGGGTGCCAAGCAAGTTTACTATCTGTCCATGGAATTTCTCCTGGGGCGTCTGCTGGAAAGCAACATGATCAATCTTCATATCCTGGAACTGTGCCGCGAAGGGTTGCACGAACTTGGCATCGAACTGGCCGACATTGTCGCTGAAGAACCCGATGCCGGCCTGGGAAACGGCGGCCTTGGCCGCCTGGCGGCCTGTTTTCTGGATTCCCTGGCTTCCCTGGGCCTGCCTGGCCATGGATGTGGAATCAGATACAGATACGGGCTTTTTGAACAAAAAATTGTCGATGGTTACCAGATAGAACTCCCCGAAAACTGGCTCAAGGAGGGCAATGTCTGGGAAATACGCCGGGTAGAGGAAACGGTTGAGGTAAAGTTTGGCGGGCACATCGAATTTGAAGAAAGAAATGGCCGCTACTTTTTCCACCATAGAAATGCTGAAATAATCAATGCGGTTCCCTATGATATGCCCATGATCGGCTTTGATGGCAAGACTGTCAATACGCTTCGCTTGTGGGATGCCGAGGCATCCAAAACCGAACTGTGCGCCATCATGGACTGTTACCAGCGTATCGTTGACTACAAGCATAACCTGGAATCAATCTCTGCTTTTCTCTATCCCGACGACTCACATCATGAGGGCAAAATACTGCGTCTCAAACAACAGTATTTTCTTGTTTCCGCCGCCATCCAGAGTATCACCCGCTGTGTCAAAAACAGGTATGGTTCCCTGGAAAGATTGAACGAGCTGGTGGCAATCCATATCAATGACACTCACCCGGCTCTGGCCATTCCCGAACTCATGCGCATCCTGATGGACAGGGAGGGAATGTCCTGGGAAAAAGCATGGGAAATCACAACCGGGACAATCTCTTACACCAACCATACCACCCTCGTGGAGGCTCTTGAAAAATGGCCCGTGGGTCTGTTCAAACCATTGCTGCCACGTATCTACATGATCATCGAGGAGATCAACAACCGTTTCTGCCAAACCATAATGAAAGAATACCCCCTCTACCGGGACAAGATCGGCTCCATGTCCATCATTGCCGACAAACACGTGAAGATGGCTCATCTTGCCCTGGTAGGCAGTCACAGTATAAACGGTGTAGCCAGGTTGCATACCGAAATCCTCAAACACCGGGAGATGAAAAATTTCTACGGGATATTTCCGGGGAAATTCAATAACAAGACCAACGGGATCACTCACCGCCGTTGGCTTTTGAAGGTCAACCCGCTGCTGTCAAATCTGATCAACGAAACCATCGGGCCGGATTGGATCAAACACCCCCGTTCCCTGATAGCATTATCTGATTATGTCGAAGATTCAGCTTTTCTGGACAGGCTTTACGATATAAAACAGTGCAACAAAGCTGCGCTGGCCCGGATTGTAGAGGAAAAACATGACCTTAAAATCGATACCCATTCCATCTTCGACGTCCAGGTAAAACGGCTCCACCTTTACAAACGCCAGCTGCTCAACATCATGCACATCATGGATCTCTACAACCGCCTTCTGGAAAACCCGGATATACAGATAACCCCCCGCACCTTTATTTTTGCAGCCAAGGCATTCCCGAACTATTATCTGGCCAAAAAAATAATCAAGCTGATCAACACCGTGGCCGGGGTTATCAATACCGACCGCAGGATAAGGGACCGCATCAAGGTCGTCTTCCTGGAAAATTACCGTGTTTCGCTGGCTGACATCATTATCCCCGCAGCAGATCTGAGCCAGCAGATCTCGACGGCGAGCAAGGAAGCTTCCGGTACAGGCAACATGAAATTCATGTTGAACGGCGCGGTGACAATCGGCACCCTTGATGGTGCCAACATCGAAATAATGGAAGCCGTCGGTGAAGACAATATCATCACATTCGGATTGACGGCCGATGAAGTCAACAATTATCATGAAAAAGGTCATTACCGTTCTACCGATATCTACAACACCAACCCCCGTATCAGGAAGGTAACCGACCAGCTGATAAACGGTTTTCTTCCCACCGGGGAACATGAATTCAGGGCCATTTTCGATCATCTCATCGGCGGCAACGATGAATTTTTTGTGTTGAAGGATCTCCCCTCTTTCGGTGCCGCCCGTGAAAGGGCGGAGCATGCATACGGCAACAGGCAAAGCTGGCAGAAAAAATGCGCTGTCAACATCGCCCACGCGGGCAAATTTTCCAGCGACCTTACGATAAAAAGATATGCCGATGAGATCTGGAAAATCGAGCCCGTTACCACAGCCCTGCCGACAGAAATCGGTCAGCGGTAACTGCTGCACCCCTGTTTCCTTTCGATTGCAGCCATAAAAATTCATAAAAAATGGGGAGAACGCAAATCGTTCACCCCGGTTGTTACTTCCTCCACCCCATCAAGCCCGAAAAGGTCTATCCGTTTTCTTTTTCTTTCAGGGCCTGGATCTTCTTGGACAATATTTCAATCTTCTTCTCCAGTTGTTCCACATCCTGCCTGGTAACGATCTTGCTTCTGACCGCCTCGACCCCCTCCATCAATTTGATCAGATAGATATTTTTCTGTTCTTCAAATTTATCCATGAACGAATCGACCAGACTGTCGGCATCCTCGATGTGCAGGCCCCCTTTTTCGGCCAGAGACCTGGTCAGCTCCTCGGCCCTGTCTTTCCATTCCAGGACAAAATCGATGGCCTGCGATATAAATTCACCGGACAACAATGCCTCCACGATGCCACTTTCCTTGATACAAAAACCCTTTTTCCCCTCCGGAACCCCCGGTGAGGCGTCCGCGGCTGGAGAAGACTGCGGATCGGTGTCGGTAACCGCCTGTTCCACTATCCGGTCGGCTTTTCGCATCCGTTTCCTTTCAATTTCCTCATCTGTCAAAGATACCAACCAATGCCCACGATTGTCTTTGCGCGCCTCTATTGTTTTACGTTCTATCCTCCTCTGGATCGCGCTCGGTGTAACTCCAAGAAGCAACGCCGCCTCTTTCTTCGAATATTCCCTTCTGCTCATGCTTTACCCCCCTGTCAAATCAACTTCAAGTCTGCCCCCGGAAACAAACTGATGGAATGGCACCACTCACACTTCATTTTACCACAAATTATGTTTTACGTTAACCCCAACTTCTCTTCTTGCAACACAGCAATGGCGGGAGTAGATGGGAATCGAACCCACCGTGGACGGATCGCGCCCACCACTGGATTTGAAGTCCAGGAGCGTCACCAGACCGCCAACTACCCCCGTGCAGGAAACTTGTCCACACATTATCTTACTAGAATCATCCGAATTAATCAACCTTGAACAGCTCCCCCGGAAACTGCTTCAAAACGGGGCTGTGCCAAAGAAATTGGCATTCAAGCAGGACATCTTCTCCCTTTGTTTGAATATTTTAAACATATATCTATCAAACATCGGGAGGGAAAAATAATATGCCTGAAAACAAATATATCAGCAGCCTGAAAAAATTGAAGCGCAAAGTCTATATCCGGGGCACCCCGGTCGATGCACCGCAGGAACATCCGCTGGTGCAGCTCAGCACCGCAGCAGTAGCCCGGTCCTATGCTCTGCAGGGCCAGCCGGAACACGAACAGCTGATCTATGCGAACTCTCATCTGGATGGCCGCCGCATCAATCGTTTCACCCATATTCATCGCTCGGCAGAAGACCTGATCAACAAGGTAAAGTTGCAGCGTCTTCTTGGCCAGCAGACGGGAACATGCTTTCAGCGTTGCGTGGGCATGGACGCTTTGAATGCACTGGAAATCACCACTTTTGAACTGGAACGGGATCTGGGCACACCCTATCATCGTAATTTCAACCATTTCCTGCAGCAGGTTCAGGAGGAGAATGCTGTCTGTGACGGGGCAATGACCGACCCCAAGGGGGATCGCAGCAAGCGCCCCCATGAACAGGCCGACCCCGATCTATACCTGCGAGTAGTCAGCCGGAACAGGGAAGGTATCGTGGTCAACGGTGCGAAATGCCATCAGACCGGCGCGCTCAATTCCCACTACATCATCGCCATGCCAACCACGGCAATGCGTGAAGAGGACCGTGATTATGCCGTGGCCTTTGCCGTGGAAGCGGATAACCCGCAATTGATCTACATTCTGGGGCGCCAACCTTCGGATCTCCGCAAAATGGAACCTGATCGTGCCGACACCGGCAACATGTATTTCGGTGGACAGGAATGCCTCATCATCTTCGATCATGTTTTTATCCCCTGGGAAAGAGTATTCCTCTGCGGGGAATACGATTATTCCGGCCGGCTGGTCGAACGTTTTGCCGGTTATCATCGCCAGAGCTACGGCGGCTGCAAGACCGGAGTGGGCGACCTGCTTATCGGTGCAGCGGCCTCATTGGCAGAATACCATGGCCTCGACAGGGCTTCCCACATCAAGGATAAACTTGTGGAGATGATTCATCTGAATGAAACGATATTCTGCTGCGGTATTGCCTGCTCTTCCCGGGGCAACCCCACCGCTTCGGGAACGTATCTTGTTGACCTTCTGCTGGCCAATGTCTGCAAATTGAATGTGACCCGTTTTCCCTACGAGATAGCAAGGCTTGCCGAGGACATCGCCGGCGGTCTGGTGGCCACCCTGCCATCACTGAAAGATCTGGAACATCCGGAGATCGGGCCGTTGTTGAAAAAATATTTTCAAGGCGTTGCCGGCATGGAAACCACCTGCCGCCTCAGGATGCTGCGTTTTGTGGAAAACCTTACCCTGGGAGCAGCAGCCGCCGCCTACCTGACCGAATCCTTGCATGGCGCCGGTTCACCTCAGGCCCAGCGGGTGGTCATCGCCAGGCAGGCTGATCTGGAAGGGAAGAAAAGAATGGCCCGGAAGTTGGCTGGAATCAAGGATGATTGATTTCAAACATCCAGGAGATTGTCGGCATCCTCGATCTTCTTCTGTTTCCGCCGCTGTACCAGCACCACCATGAAGATGCCAAGCTCGTAGAGAATCATCAGGGGGAGAGTCATCAAAACCTGGGAAAAAACGTCCGGCGGGGTAATTATTGCCGAAAGAACCAGCATGACCAGCAGGGCATACTTGCGGTTTGCCCGCAAAAAAGCCGGGCGGACCAATTCCAGGGCCCCCAGGAACAGAAACACCAGTGGAAGCTGAAAAGCCAGGCCGAAAGCAAACATGAATGATATCGAAAAGGAGAGATAGTTGTGCAGGGTGAAAACGGCTTCCAGCGTCTCATCTTCAAAACTTTTGAAAAACTGTATGGCCATGGGATACACGACCATGTAGGAAAATACCAGCCCGGCAACAAAAAGAAAGATCATGAAGAGCGGAAGGAAGATCATCAGTTTCTTCCGCTCCCTGGTCAGGAATGGCCAGAACAGGGCGATGATCTGATATATCAACAGGGGAGAAACGAGCACGACCCCTGCAGCAAAAGCAAGCCGGATATTGGCCATCAATGCTTCTGCCGGTGAAATATAGATCAACTCCGGGTTTCCAGCCGGTTTCAACAGAAGCACGCGGATTTCATTGATATAGTAGAAACAGACGATGCCGGAGACAAAAACACATACGATCATGATCACCAGGCGCTTTCTGAGGTCCTCGAGCCTGGCCAACCAGTTGCCTGCCCTGTTGCCCCCTTCCTCCATCACCGTTCCTCGCTTTCCCCTTCATTTCCGGTTCCATCAAGACCATCGTAGCGGGCAATCTCCTGCCGGGCATGAAGATACAGATCGGAGCCTTCCGGTTCGGAAGCCAATATTACCTCCAGCTGTTCCCGGGCAGCCACCGGATCGCGACGGTATTCATCCAGCAATTTACTCAAATAATAACGGTCAAGATTGTTGTCAGGATCCCCTGCAAGCCGTTCCCTCAGAAGCCCCTCCCCCTGGACCGCTTTCTCCGCGGCTTTCTCGTCAAGGCCCATCATGCTGTAGACATCGTAAAGCTGCATATAATTCTCGGGTTCACGGGGTTCCATTTCAACAGCCTGTTCCAGAACCGAAGCTGCTTTTTCCAGATACTTTTGCCTTTCCTCGACGCGATCAAGATACAAAGAACCGGCAATATATGCGGAAGCCAACTCCCTCAACAGATATGCCCCGGGCTCATTTTCCTCCAGGTATTTTTCCAGGGAAGCAATCCATTCTTGACTTCGCTCCACGGCATCCCCGGAACCGGAATTGGTCTGGCCATGGTTATTTCCCGCACCCTGTCCGCCAATAATATTTACCATATTGTAAAGGGGCAGAATCATGGCCACCACAAGGACAATGACCACCAATGTTGCCCAGAATCCTCTGCCGCGCCCGATCAATGTGCAGCAGCCCCTTTCGATCCATATTATTTTCTACTGATTTTATCTTCACTGAACATGACCAGCAGCCTGCCGCAGTTCTCACAATACACCAATGATTGTGGATTGTAAAGGTTGCCCCTCTGGGCCGAAGAAATGAATACCCGACAACCTTCACAGATATTGTCGGCAACACGTGCCATCCCTTTTTTGTCCGGTCTCTGACACACTATCCTGTACCTTTCCAGGTAAAAATCATCTATCTTTTCCAGAAGCCCCTTTCTCTCCGTTTTCAGTTCGGCGATATTCCGCTCGATTTCGGCCATCCGTTCTTTCAGATCGGAGCGTCTGCTCTCCATGATCTTCTTGCAATCTGCCACCATCATCTTCCCGGATTCCCGGGTTTTCTCCACTGTTTCCAACTCCTCGATCAATTCGAGGATTTTGTTTTCCAGGGCATCTTTGTTTTTTTCAACGCTGGTCAGACGCTTCTCCATCATCTCCAGTTCACGCACGTTGGAAACCTCACCGCCGTACAGCCGTGTCTTCAGGTTCTTGATCTCGTCGGTTGCAGATTGCAGGTTGAGTTCCTGCCGCTTTATCTCCTTCTGCCTGGCTTTGATGTCTTCGCCGATTTCTTCCAGCCTCTCCTTCTCCCTGCGGAATCTGTCCTCGCTTGCCTTTGATTCCGCAATCAGGGGATCTTCTTTGAGTTGTTTTTCCAGCTCCGCGATGGATGTATCGCACTCCTGCAGATGCCACAACAGTTCCAGCTGTTCCATGCAAGCCCTCCTCTCCTTGTAAAAACCTTTTCAATAAAAAAGGATAGGGTTTCGACCCTATCCTTGCTCAAAACTTTCCCGTATCCCTGTTCGGTACGGGCCAGACCTTGTTCGAATGGCCCCGTTCCCGTATTTTATCTTGCAAATATCCGGCCAACCAGGGGACGATGGGATATTCGGTTCCATAATGCCCGGCATCAACGAGGGCCAGCCCCAGCGCCCGCGCCAGTTGAACATCATGATATTTCAGATCCCCGGAAACGAGGACATCGGCTCCCCTCTCCGCTGCGGTTCTGACCAGACTGCCACCACTGCCGCCGCAGAGGGCAATTGTCTTCACCGACCGCTGCGGATCCCCCCACGTTTGCACCTCACCGATCTCCAGCAACTTTTTACATCTTTCCGAAAAACTTTTCAGCGTCAGCGATTTTCCCAGGGTTCCCAACCTTCCCAGGCCCAGGGGAATCCCCTCGCGGGCCAGTTCATACAGATCGTAGGCCACCTCCTCGTAGGGGTGGCTTCCTTGCAGAGCTTCCAGTACCTGCGTTTTCATGGAAAGAGGCATGACCGTCTCCAGGCGAAATTCCCTGGCCCGGTTGAGTCTACCCTCCTCTCCGCTGAAAGGCCGGCTGCCTTCCCGTGGCATGAAAGTGCCGCTTCCCTCCAGCTGAAATGTACAGTGGCTGTAATTTCCGATCCACCCGCCCCCTGCATCCGTGATCGCTTCCCGGACTCCGCCCTCGTACCCCCCGGGAACAAAAACCACCAATTTCAGAAGAGGATCGGATGCGGTTACTTTCAGAACGGAAGTGCCCTGCAACGCGAAAAGCTCCGCCAGCAATGAATTTACCCCCCGTGGCGCAACATCCAGATTGGTATGCGCCACGAATACATTCACATTATTGTGAATAATTGTTTCAATGAGCGCACCTTCGGGTGAACCGGTGTTTATCGCCTTCAAGGGATGGAAAATAAGGGGATGATGGCTGATAATCACATTTGCATCCCGGGACAGTGCCTCATCGAGCACCGCAACGTCCATATCCAGAACGGTGATGATATTTCTGACTTCAGCAAGGGGATCGCCTATCTGCAGGCCAACATTGTCATGATCAAAGGCCAGATGAGGGGGAGCCAGGCCATCCATCAGATCAATCACTTCCCGAAGTTGCAACGACAAGAGAAAGAACCTCCTTCAATCGCTTTCCTTTGCTTTTGTAATATCTCAGTTTCCTGAGAGCGGTGGTTCCCCTGGCCGTGCCCAGCGTATTCATGATCCTTTCGCACCGTGAAATTTTTTCTTCGAGGTAGGGAATCAGCAGCGGATCCTTGTTCTCGATCAGCCCTGGCCCCACCTCCGACAGAAAATCATCCGGTTGCACCTGCCTGCCCTTCTCCACCACCATGATTTCATAAAAACGCCCTTTTTCGCGGGCCAGGCTCTCATTTTTGATACAGAAACCATGCGCCATCAGCCATCTGCGCAGCAGATAAACATCGGACATCGGCTGCAGAACGAAATATTTGAAAGCATCCAGTTTCCCGGCCCCTCCCTGCAATATCCTGCAGATTGTGCGGCCACCAAGGCCAGCGATGACAGCTACATCAACCTGCTCATCGCTCCCTATGGCCGAAAAACCGTCGCCGCAGCGCAACTCGATCCGGGAAGTTAGATTGAACAGGTCAACCGTCTTCTGCGCTTTTTCCAGGTTCCCGGCAAGCTTTTCCACACCGATCACCTTGCGGCAAATACCTTCCATGACGAGATGGGCTGGAAGATAAGCATGGTCGGTTCCGATGTCCACCACGACACTTTCCGGTATGATACGGTTTGCCACTTCCGCCAGACGCGGCTTCAGTTTCATGTAAAGACCACACCACCCAAAGTTAGCGGACAGAACACATTGTAACCGCTCGGAAAGTACTATTTACCTATTCCATAGAATTTATGAAAAACCCTTTTGTCAGAGGATATAATTTTCATGCACCGGCCACCTTCCTGGACATATTGGCTGCTCCGCCCGATAACCCTTGCAAGGGTAGCCCGGCGATCCCGGCCAGCCCGGAGCGGTTTGACTCGATCGAAACACTTTGATGACCCTGGATTATTTTTTGGTGGGGCCGGGTTGCTCTGTCCACTCCTCGGAAACAGAACAATGTCACGGATATGATCGGGCACCGGAGCGGACGCTCCGGCATTGTAACACCATACCACCCGATTCTGTTACAGCAGCTCCTGTGATTCCATGATTTCTTTCTGTGCAGGTGCCGGGGTTTGCGGATGTTTTCCGGGAACGGGGAAAGAACCACGAAAAGTCCTATTTTTCAAAATGCCTGGCCGTCAGGATGGCCGTGAAAGCTTCCTGCGGTATCTCCACCCTGCCTACCTGTTTCATCCTTTTCTTGCCTTCTTTCTGTTTCTCCAGTAATTTTCTCTTCCGGGTTACATCGCCGCCATACAGTTTTTCCGTGACGTTCTTGCGGTAAGCCTTGATGGTTTCCCGGGCAATCACCTTGTTGTCAATCGAGGCCTGAACGGGCACATCGAACATCTGCCTGGGGATAATCCCCCTCAGTGCCTCCACCATCTCACGAGCCCGTCGGTAAGCCCGATCACCGTGGATGACAAAAGAAAGAGCATCCACTTTATCACCGGCCACCAGGATATCGACGAGCAACAGATCGGAGGCCCTGTACCCGGACAGGGAATAATCCAGGGAAGCATATCCGCGTGTTCTGGACTTGAGAAGATCAAAGAAATCATGGATAATCTCTGCCAGGGGAAGAAAATAAATCAGCCTTACCCGCCCGGACTCCAGATATTCCGTGTTCAGATATTCCCCCCTGCTCTCCTGGCAGAGTTCCATTACCGCGCCCATATATTCCGCCGGCAGGAGTATCGAGGCTTTCACATAGGGTTCCTCGATACTGGCCCTTTGTTCGAGCGGAGGGAATTGGGCCGGATTATCGATCTTCATCACCGTCCCGTCCTTGCAATGGACTTTGTAGATGACACTCGGTGCGGATATGATCAGGGCCAATCCATATTCTCTTTCCAATCTTTCCCGGACGATATCCATATGCAACAATCCCAGGAATCCGCAGCGGAAACCGGGGCCCAGGGCCAGGCTGGTTTCCGGCTCGTATACAATGGCCGCATCGTTCAGTTTGAGTCTTTCCATCGCTTCCCGCAGGGAATTGAAGTCATTGCTATCCTGGGGATAAAGCCCACAGAAAACCATGGGTACCACGCGCCGATAGCCGGGAAGCGGTTCGGCTGCCGGTGTTGATGCGGATGTAACCGTATCACCCACCTGCGCATCGGCAACATTTTTTATGGAGGCAACCAGGTAACCAACTTCCCCGGCAGCCAGGCTTTCCGTAGGTTCCATTTCCGGTTGAAAAACCCCCGTCTCCAGCACCTCGAAAGCCTGTCCCGTACTCATGAATTTGATCATCGTTCCTTTTTGAACCCGGCCTTCCATGATACGGATGTAGACGATAACCCCCCGGTAAACATCATAGCAAGAATCAAACACCAGGGCCCGAAGAGGTGCATCGGGGAGAACTGTCTTCGGCGGAGGAACCCTCCCGACGATCGCCTCCAGCACCTCGCTGATGCCCGTGCCCTCCTTGGCTGAAACCAGCAAGGGAGCATCTCCCCCGGCCCCCGGGATTTCCGCCAGTTCATCACCAACTCTTTCCGGATCGGCGTTCTCCAGATCGATCTTGTTGATAACCGGAATGATCCTCAACCCGTGTTCCAGGGCCAGGTAAATGTGGGCCATGGTCTGGGCTTCCACACCCTGAACAGCATCCACAACCAGGATAGCCCCTTCGCAAGCAGCAAGGCTTCTGGACACCTCGTAGGTGAAATCAACATGGCCGGGCGTATCGATCAGGTTCAGGACATATTCCTCCCCGTCCCCGGCCCGGTAGGCCAGGCGGACGGCCTGCAATTTTATGGTGATACCCCGTTCGCGTTCCAGATCCATCCGATCAAGAACCTGTTCTCTCATCTTCCTGTCGGAAAGAGTTTCCGTCGCCTCCAGAAGACGATCGGCCAGGGTAGATTTGCCGTGATCGATATGTGCAATGATACAGAAATTCCTGATCTTTTCAGAAGACAATGATTCAAGCCTCCGTCATCCATGTACTGACTCTCATTTTTGGGTAAAGACAGCATTGCCTGTCCATCTTCAATGGGGAAATGAATATCGTGCGGAACCGATCCTTCGTCACCCGGTCAGGTAAATACAACAGACAGGGATCTGTCAATCTTCACCGGGATGCCGGACTATCTTTCACTGTTTGAACAGAAAAAATCTCCCGTTAGAACCAATTGGCCTTGTTTTCCAGCCGTTCAGTGACATTTACCCCGTAAAAATGCTCAATCGGCTGCAAGATTTCGGGGTTCTTCTCCCACACTTCCCTGATCGCATTCCTTGCCTTTTCCACACCTTCGGGGAGCATCCGGCCCAGGGGTTGCCGGCACCCGCCCGCAGGCATACCCAGCCCCCGCATCATCGTCTTCACGGGAACCGGATTCCTGAATTTATGTTGGCCGCAGGCAACCGTTACCATGCTCAGCAACGGCTCCAGCGCTTCTTTGATCTCCCGGGCCCTGTCGGTCTCGCCCCTCAGGATACAGTCACACATTTCCTTCATCGCCCGCGGCGCAATGTTGGAAATCACGGAAATCACGCCGGATGCCCTTATCTGTTCATCGGTCATCATTTTGTAAGTCAGATCATCATCCCCGGAAATGATATGAAATCGGTCGGGCATTATCCTTCTTGTCTCTCTCATCCTCTCCAGATCCCCCGTCGCCTCCTTGACCGCTCTCACATTGGGGTAACGGCGGGCCAGAACCTCCATATCTTCCGGTAACAGGGCGCACCCGGTGCGTCCGGGGATCACATATGGGCAGATGAGCAGATCGGGGAATTTTTCCGCGGCAGGGCGGTAATACTCTTCCCGCAATTCAAGCGATGACGGCCCATTGTAATAGCAATCCACCAGCAGCAACCCGTCACATCCCACCGCCCGAGCCGACTCCCCATATTTTAACATCTCCCTGGTGGAGTTGGAACCGGTCCCGGCCATGACAAAAACATCTTCCCTGGCCATCCTGGCAATCACGTTGGCGTGTTCCATCGGGGTCAGGGTCGGCGATTCGCCCGTTGTCCCGGCAGGAACCAATCCCCTGATCCCTTCCTGTATCTGAAATAGAATATTTTTGTTTAACCCCGCCCAATCGATATCCCCCGTTTCATCGAATGGGGTTACCATGGCTGTAAAACATCCTATACTTTTCATTTTGAACCTCCTCATTGATTCGGAATCATTTTCCTTGCAGCCGTTCCTGACACAGCTTGATTGAATGCCGGAAGCAAGCCGGAATCACCGCCAGCTATCATTATAATATGGCAAATGGACCACCATTGTAAACTTTTTGCTTGTTATTCTATCATTCCGATTTGCGGCCCATTCCTTGCCCGTTCCCCGCGGATCGCGATCGGAACATTCACCGACCATGAAAAAACACCTTGCAAGTGAAAAATAAAGGTGGCATGATTGTCAATCAACAGGTAAAAACATCCGTTTCCGGGATGCATTCCCCCGCTGCTGCTCTTCGGCGCCTGCCTATTTTTTGTATTTCTCCCGGTAAGGTTTGCCCGTATCCGTACGTTTGTTGAGGTAATCCCTTACAGCCGCTTTCAAGGCACTTGCACCCAGATTGGAACAATGCATCTTCTCTTCGGGCAGCCCTTCCAGGGCCTCGACAACATCCTGTTCGGTCATCTCCAGCGCCTCCCGAAGTGTCCGCCCCCTGGCCATCTCGGTGGTCATGCTCCCGACAGCTATTGCAGCCGTGCATCCGTAAACGATGAAACTTATATCCTCGATAACCCCCTTGCCCACCTTGATGAAGATGGTCATGGAATCACCGCAATTCGGATCGCCGCACAGACCCACGCCATCGGGATCTTGCATGGTACCCACATTTTGAGGGCTTAAAAAATGGGCAATGACCATATCCGAGTACATTTCCGCCATCCTCCAAGGGAAAACTACCATTAATATTATTTTATATGGGCCTCGATTGCAACACGGCCGCTGAATTTCATGTCGGTTATTTTCCGTGCATGGTGACAGAAACCGACATGAAGCCACGATGCAGTCCGGAAAAAATGCCTCTGGTCAGAAATATTTTCACCGTTGCAGATCGTGAAAACAAGGATGAACATGTAAATCCGGACGTCAGGATGTTGGCGCAAAACTGCCGTATTTATGAACAGGAAATAGCGAATAATATTATCAGGCAACCTGCAGGACACTGCACTGCTATTTTTCTTTACCTTTTGATTCGTTTTTATTATAATATGAATAAAAGAAAACAGAGGTGATGGATATGAGTAACAAGGGAGGTTTCATACTGGGTGTATTTATCGGTGGCCTACTCGGAGCGGCAGCAGGGCTTCTCTTTGCTCCCTCCGCGGGGGAGGAAACCAGAACCCAGCTCATGGAGAAGGGCAGGGAATGGAAAGATATCGCCACCGAGAAGGCCTTGATCAAATCGCAAGAGGCCATAAGCTCCACGAAAGAATTGATTGCCGGCCTCAAGGAACGCTTCCTGAACAGTGAAGAGGTTCAACTTGTCCTGGATCAGGTCGATGAAGGATTGTCGGGTGAATAAGTATGGACAACATGTGGATCTATGTTCTATTTTTCCCCACTATATTGAATACGATTCTTCTGCTCATCATGGTCGTTGCTCTTTACAAACTGGTCTCGGCCATGGGGAATTTGACATCGAAACTGGAAAGTTTTCTGGTTCGCAGCGAGGAAGAACTGTTCACCACTGCCGGTGCTTTTCGTGAACTTGCAACCCAGGGAGCAAATCTTCTTCAGATGGTCATGCAGATAGCCGACTCCTTTTTCTATACATACTCCATGAGGCAAAGCCCTTTCGTGGGCCAGAAATTGCCACAGATACTTTCGGGACTGAGTGTGGGTTGGGATCTGTTCAATTTCATAAAACGTCTTTTCAAAAGAGACAAAGCAAATAATTAGTTGATCGCCATTTTGAAATAAAGACTGCAACCGAAATTGCAGTCTTTGTTTTTTGGTGTACGATTCTGCCCTGCATGCTGCACTGCCGTCATCTACTTTACCGACAATCTGGGAACGGCGGGAGCACGGAATCTGTAGCTGCGTGGCTGGCCCGAGCCCAGCAGGGGCCTCACATAATCGATGAATGCCGATGTAACATCATTTCCATCCCTGTTGATAAAATCATCCGGCATATATCTCGTTTTACCGGCAACTTCCTCCAGGGGGGACAGCCTGTAGTCCACGGCATAATTGCCACAACGCTGGATGGTAACCGAACCATCCCTGCCTTCCCAGATCGCGAACTGCACCCCTTTTTCTCCGACCTCCCTTGCCTCCTTCCGGTCCACATCCGATACACAACCGAAAAAAGACCTTTGCAGGTAGCCGAAGGTATCGGATCTGACCCTTTTGATCTTCAACCTGTCCCGGATAACATCACCAAGGAGATCGCCGAGAGCACCCGTTCCCGACAACTGCACGTTGCCATGAGCATCCTTCTCGATATTTTCTACCAGTTTGGCCATTACGGGGTTGCCCTCTTCATCCTGGATACCTTCGGAAACAGCGACCACACAACGCCCGAATTTTTCATGTGCCGCTTTGACATCGGCTACGTAACGCTCCAGATCAAAAGGCCTCTCCGGCAGGTAGACGAGGTGGGGGCCATCGTCATCGTAATGCCTCCCCGCAGCCGCCGCCGCAGTCAAAAATCCGGCATGCCGCCCCATGACCACCCCGATATAAACCCCGGGCAGGGAACGGTTATCCAGATTTACCCCCATGAAAGCCTGGGAGACAAACTTTGCTGCCGACCCGTACCCCGGGGTATGATCGTTGAGTACCAGGTCATTGTCAATTGTCTTGGGTATATGTACCGCCCTGAACTCGTAATCTTCCTGCCGGGCATGTTCCTTGACAAGATGCAACGTATCCGAAGAATCGTTGCCACCGATATAAAAGAAATAACGTATATTGTAAGCTTTCAAGACGTTGAATATTTCGCGGCAGTACTGCTGGTCAGGTTTATCACGCGTCGACGACAGTGCTGCCGAAGGCATGGCCGCCACCTGTTCAAGGTTGTGAGTTGTCTCCTGTGTCAAGTCTATGAATTCCTCGTTGATGATCCCGGAAACCCCCCTGATCGCACCGTAAACCTTTTCAATCAGCGGATACCTCTTCGCTTCCGTTACCACGCCGACAACCGATTGATTGATTACAGCCGTCGGGCCCCCTCCCTGCGCAACAACAGCATTCCCTTCCAGTTTCATAAAGAACCTCCTTGATTGATGTTGTTAACTATGCGGCAAGTTTATTGCCGATCATGCCCTCTCCCTCCATATACATATATTATATTCTTTCCCGTTTTTTTAACTCGATGCCATCCCCCGATGTCTGGATATCGCATGCCCGACCATTTCCTGAAAAATTCCCATGCCAGGATAAACCAGGGGGAGCCTTTGTTCCGGAGAATACAATCGTGTCCTTTATTTTTCGATATTTCGTTACATGATTCCTTCAATACAATAAAATTCGGCAACCGGGTACCCGAAACCGGTGGCCAGGTACAGGAAAGAATACACGATGATACAATCAATAACTCTGCCTGCCCGTCCGCAGGGGAGTGTGGAAAAATCATGCAGCATGTACCGCCCGCTCCGGGGTTGGAAATCGCTTCATCCGGTCCATGCCCGATTTTTTGTGGACAATCAAGTTCTTCAATATCTCCGGCAAGAATATTATTAATTGAATAGCCTGATTCTCGGGTACAGCAGGAAGTTTTTTATCAACCGTCGAATACACCCAATAACTGCGTTTGGAATTTTCCAACAATTACAAGGGAGGGTTTACCATGGCTATCAAAGTTGATCTTGATCCAGGCATGGAACATGAGCTGGACGATTTATCGTTCAAGGAGGCTCCCAAAATTGTCAGCGAGGTCCCCGGACCAAGAAGCAGGGAGATACTGGCTGCCGAGATGGAGAATGAAACACCGACCAGGGTCACACCGACCGTCCTTTCCACGGTCTGGGAAGAATCGAAAGGAGCAACGGTTAAAGACCCCGATGGCAATATCTTCATCGATCTTACCGCCGGTATAGCGGTAAACAATGTCGGGCATTGCCATCCCAGGGTGGTAGAAACCATCAGGCGGGAATGTGGCCGCTTGATGCACAATCCGGATGCCACCACCGCCCACCGCGCGCAGCTGGGAAAGAAACTTCGGGAAATCGCCCCCGGTGAACTGAAAGGCAAAGCCAGGGTAGCCTACGGCCTGAGTGGTAGCTCCGCCGTGGAAATCGCCACCAAATTTGCCCGTGGGGTAACGGGGAAATCTCATATCATTGCCTTCCATGGAGCTTACCATGGTGTAATGGGCAGTACCCTGGGCTACACCACTTCCCAGCAGTTCCGCGCCAATTACAGACCGCTGAACCCCTTTGTCTATCACGTGGGACCGTATGCTTACTGCTACCGCTGCCCCTGGAAAATGGAATACCCGCAGTGTGATCTGGAATGTGCCAGATATGTGGAACACCTCTTGCTGAGCCCCTCCACCGGTATCGATATCGAGTCGGTCGCCGCCATGGTTGTCGAACCGATTCAGGGTGAGGGAGGATATGTACCTCCGCCGGATGGCTTTGTAAATGCCCTGAAGAACATCTGTGAGAAAGCCGGAATCTTCTATATCGATGACGAGGTACAGGCCGGCATGGGGCGGACGGGCAAAATGTTTGCCATCGATCATTATGGAATCACTCCCGATTTCATCACCCTTGGCAAGGCCCTCGGAGGTGACCTGCCTTTCAGTGCCGTCATCATGAGGGAAGAGATTGCCGAAAATCTTGGACCCATGAGCCATATACTTACCGCAGCCGGAAATGCCACCTCCTGTGCGGTCGCCTGTACCAACCTGGATCTTCTGCAGGACGGTATCGTGGACAGGGCCGAAAAATTGGGCCACTACACCCTGGCCATGCTCAAGGAGATGATGAACGAAATCGAAATAATCGGCGATGTTCGCGGCAAGGGGATGATGATCGCCATCGAGCTGGTCAGAAACAGGGACACCAGGGAGCCTCTCGATTATGGAGAAATACTGCAATTGCTTTGGGCGCTCAGGGACAGGGGGGTACTCTTCCTCCCCTGCGGCCAGTACAGCAATGTCTTCCGGATGATGCCCCCACTTGTGATCACCAGGGAACTCATCGATAAAGCGCTGGAGATCATACGCGAGGTCTTGAAAGATAACGAAAGCAGTATGTTGGCGTAAGGTAAAATCAATATCAACCGTGGAAAGCGGCGGTTATTCCCCCGCCGTTTTCCCGCATGGCATATCATACTTCGGCAGATCTGCCACCGCCGCCACCGGCCAACATGAATGACAGGTCAAAAAAAGGACCCGTTTCTTGCGAAAGGGTCCTTTTTCATTTTTTTGGAGCTTCTCAGTTTACCAATTCCTCTACACATTCCCCCACGACCCGGACATAGTGATCAACATCTTCTTCCGTGGTCACCGGAGAAACCAGAGCCATATCGTGTACCGGTGAAAGCAGGATGCCGCGGTTGGTGCAGTAAACATGAATCAGCGCCTCCAGCGGCCCGGTAAGGCCTTCGCTGATCAGATCAACCTCGTTGTATTCGACATCCATGAGCGTATCGATCCCCCGTCGAGGCGGTTCGGACAGGAAACGGAATTCAACCCGGCAACCGACACGGCCGACATACCAGGGAAGACTGTGCCGTTCAATGACCGCGGCAATGCCCTCTTCCATCTTCCGGGCCAGCGGAATCATGTGTGCAAACGATTCCTCGGTCAGAAGGTGATCCAGGGTGGCCTTGATTGCCGCCACCGCGGGGGGGTTGCCGGAAAGGGTGCCCCCGAAGCCAAAAAAGTTATGCCAGGGAACTCTTCGGGCAACCATCTCCGCAATTTCTCGCGAAAAACCAAGCACAGCGGCCGGATAGCCGCCGGCAATCAACTTGCCCAGTACGAAAATATCGGGTTCAAGGTTGAGTTCACCGGTCATCCCGGCCGGCCCCCCGCAGATAGAATGGGTCTCGTCGATCAGGAGCAGGGTGCCGTATTTCCTCGTCAGGCTGCGCAGAGTCTCATGAAAACCCGGTTCGGGATGGATGATCCCCACGTTGGTCATCACCGGCTCGGTGATGACACAGGCCACGTCGCGGGGCGAAAGAGCCTCTTCAAGTGCTTCAACATCATTGAACTCGACTATACGCGTCATCGTGGATGGATCTTCAACCAGGGGGCCCATCAATCCGGGCATGTTCAACAAATTTCCGTAAAAGTCAACGACCAACGTCTCATCAACACTCCCATGATAGGAGGCGTTGAAGGCCAGGATCAGCCTGCGGCCGGTAAACTCGCGGGCCACCTTCAGCGCCATACGATTGGCATCCGATGCCGTCATCAACACTTGCCAGAAAGGCAGTCCGAACCGGCGTGACAGTTCTTTCCCGACTTCAATGCAACCTTCGTGAGGAAGCATCGTGGTGATACCCTTGCCCAGTTGTTCCGCAAGCGGGCCAATCAAGGCCGGGGGTGAATGGCCCAGCAAGGCCCCGGTATCTCCCAGGCAAAGGTCAAGGTAAGTATGCCCATCCACATCTACAAGTTTTGCCCCTTCTGCTTCGCGGACAAAAATGGGAAAACCACCCGGCCATATACGCATCCAGCTCATCGGCACTCCGCCAACATAATGATGGCATGCTTTCTCGTAAAGCTCCTTTGATTCTGGACGCTCCCTGGCATAACGCTCCTCTTCCCTGGCCAGAAGACCCTTTACCTTCTCAAGCGTGATTTCAGCCATTGATCGATCCTCCCCTTCAATTATTTGTTACTATATGTATTCGTTCCCCCGTGTCGGATTCCCTCTATCCCGACAATTGCATCATCGTTGATGGAAATACAGAGCGACAAAAAGGTGCCTGCAGTACATCAACGAACAAAATGTAAAATAGTATTGACATTTACACACGTCTGGTTCATAATGAAAATGTAAAACATGTTTTACATTATCTTTACCCGGAGGGAAAGCAAATGAAAAGATTTTTCAGGAAAATCGGCTTCCGCTACATGGATGAGATGGAAATGGAGATCATGTTCAGATCACTGCGGTGGGCTTTTATTTTTTCGGAGGCTGCGCTGCTGGCCCTGGTCATTTATGAATTGGTCACGACCGCTGAACTGGGTTGGCCCTTCGCCATCCTCCTGGGCCAGAACCTCGTTCTCCTGATCACCAATCTGGTTTTGAACGGGAAGATGGGCGGTGGGGAAAATGCAGAATAAAATCAGAAAACTACGCAAGGAACTGGGTCTGCGACAGGAGGATCTGGCCCGGAAAACAGGTGTTACACGCCAGACGATCAACGCCATTGAAAATGATAAATACAATCCCACCCTGGTCCTGGCCATGAAACTGGCCCGGCTCCTCGATACATCGGTCGAGGAACTTTTTCAGCTTGAAGAATGAACGGACCGACCCGTCCGGGCGGATTGATATCCGGACCTACCTCACGACCGATGCCCCGTACATACATCCAAACATTCCCGTGAATTGGTAATCGAACGCCGCAGTACAAAGATGGCGAAGCCGTCTGGCTCCGCCATCCGCATGGTGGGCGATGTAGGATTTGAACCTACGACCCCCTGCTTGTAAGGCAGGTGCTCCCCCGCTGAGCTAATCGCCCGGATTGGTGACCCCTAGGGGATTTGAACCCCTGCTGCCAGCTTGAAAGGCTGGTGTCCTAACCGATTAGACCAAGGGGCCGGCCATATCAACATTATTGTACAAATAGGTGGTGGGCCCACCAGGGCTCGAACCTGGGACCGACCGGTTATGAGCCGGCTGCTCTTCCGGCTGAGCTATGGGCCCACAATGGCACCCCAGGCAGGATTCGAACCTGCAACCTATCGGTTAACAGCCGATTGCTCTACCGTTGAGCTACTGAGGTATGCCTTCACGCGCAAGTAATATTATACTTAATCGGGGGTACGAGGTCAAGCATCTGAATGGGCAATCAGAAAATAAGTTTGCCGCAGGCAATGGCAGGCCGGATCTATTCAAGATAATCTTTCAAGCGCTTGCTGCGCATGGGGTGGCGAAGCTTTCTCAACGCCTTGGCCTCGATCTGCCGGATGCGCTCACGGGTCACCCCGAAGTAATGCCCCACCTCTTCCAGGGTACGTGAACGTCCATCATCCAGGCCGAAACGCAGGCGTAGCACTTTTTCCTCGCGGGGAGTCAACGTTTCCAGAACATCCTCGAGCTGCTCCTTGAGCAGTTCGAAAGCTGCCGCATCAGCCGGAGCACGGGCTTCCTGATCTTCAATAAAATCACCCAGGTGGCTGTCATCTTCCTCCCCGATCGGTGTTTCCAGAGAAACCGGTTCCTGGGCAATTTTCAATATCTCCCGCACGCGCTCCGCACTTATATCCATGACTTCGGCAATTTCCTCGGGAACCGGTTCCCGGCCAAGTTCCTGGACAAGTTGCCGGGAAGCACGGATAAGCTTGTTGATCGTTTCAACCATATGGACGGGTATCCTGATCGTCCGGGCCTGATCGGCTATAGCTCTGGTTATGGCCTGGCGGATCCACCAGGTTGCATAGGTGCTGAACTTGTAACCCTTGCTGTAATCAAATTTCTCCACCGCTTTGATGAGCCCCAGATTGCCCTCCTGGATCAGATCGAGAAAGAGCATGCCCCGCCCCACATATTTTTTGGCAATGCTGACCACGAGCCTCAGGTTCGCCTCTGCCAATTTTCTCTTTGCTTCCTCATCCTTCTGCTCGATTCTTTTGGCCAGCAACACTTCCTCCTCTGCAGAAAGCAGGGGTATCTTGCCTATTTCTTTCAGATACATCCGCACCGGATCGCTTACGCTTACACTGTCCTGCATTCCGGCGATCGCTTTTTTCACATTCGTTTTTTCGCCAGTTTCATCCTCATCATCTTCATCAGCCTTGTCATTGATCGAATCTTTATCATCGGTTTCCAGATCAAGCTCGGTATTTTCATCGATAACGTCGATCCCCAACTGCTCCAATTTATCGATAATGTCATCTATCGCTTCCACAGATAAATCAAAGAGTTGGAGGGTTTCCTCGATTTCTTTGTATGAAACCGTCCCGTTTTTCTTCCCCAGCCCGATCAATTCCTGCTGGGCTTCTTCAAGCGACACGGTTTTTCCCACGTTCTTGGCCATTGCTAACCCTCCCTTTTACCCTCACCACAAAGCTCCTGCTCGGCCTGTTTTATGTTTTCCCATTCAGCCAGCAGCAGCCGGATCGTCTCGCCTTGCCCTCCCGCCAGTTCCATCTTTTTGATCTTCTTCTCTATCAGCGTGCGATCCTCGGCCATCTTTTTTATCTTTAGCCTATGTATACAATCATCAACTACCCTCATGATTTCCTCATCGGGAAACCCTTCCCAGGGGTTATCGAAACCTATGGATGCCACCAACCCGTACAGGGACTCATCGGAAAGATAATCACGCAATCTGTCGATTTTCAATTCCGAACCCATCTCATAAATTTTACTACAGGCCGCAAAAATCTTTTCCATATTGTTGCTAAAAGAAATGTCTTTTCTTCTTTCTACGACCCGGTTAAAAACTCCTTCATCCACGAATAAAAGACTTAAAATAACTTTTTCGGCCGGATCGATTTCATTTGGCCGAATATACATAGTTTGTTCAATTTTTCCCAGATTATTACCCTTCCTCTCTTCTTTTCGCTGCTTTTGTGTAAATTTCTTGATTTCAGTCCTCAGGGCTCCCTCGGAAACATCCAATTCCTCGGCCATTTCTTTGATATATTCCTCTTTTTCCAGCCTGTTGTTGATCGAAACCAGCACCGGCATGGCCTCCTGAACGTAGCTCAACCTGTCTTCCATCCGATTCAGATCATATTTCTCCTTTATCTTGTTCAATCGATAAGCTGTCAGAGGCAACGCCGCATCCATCAATTTTTCGAAAGCGTCCCGGCCATTGCTGCGGATGAAACTGTCCGGGTCGGCTCCACTGGGGAGTGAAACCACCTTTACCGTACAACCCGATCTTTTCAATATGTCGAGGCCCCTCTCGGTTGCCGCTTCCCCGGCTGAATCCGCATCGTAGGCGATGACCACTTCCCGGGCCTGGGCTCTCAGCAGATGAGCCTGCATCTGTGTAAGTGCAGTTCCCAGGGAAGCAACAGTATTGGTGATTCCCTCCTGGTGAGTCAGGATCACATCCGTGTAACCTTCCACCACCACCGCCTTCTTTTCTCTGCGTATCTCTTTCATCGCCTTCTCGATCCCATACAATACCCGGCGCTTGTTGAAAAGTTGTGTCCCCGGAGAATTGAGATATTTGGGATTTCTTTCATCTTCTTCAAGGCTCCGTCCGCCAAAACCGATCACCCGTTCACGATAATCAAAAATAGGGAAGATGATCCTGTTTCTGAATCGATCGTAAAACCCCCCCGTTTTCTTGGCTACGACCAGACCTGCTTCCACCAGATCCCGGGGTTCATGCCCTCTTCTGACCGCCTCTTTCAGCAAGGTATCCCACCCCGGAAGGGCGAAACCGACCCCGAATGATTCCAGGGAAGACCTTTCAATTCCCCTGTTCTCGAGATACTGCAAGGCCTTCCTGCCGGCGGGTTTTTCCAGCAGAATATGTTGATAAAATTCCATTGCCATCCTGTTCAGGGAATACTGCATCGCCTTCTGTTTATCCGCGCGGTGCGAAAACCCTCCGGTTTTATCGGGTAAAACCACCCCGGCCCTTCTGGCCAGAAGAGACTTTGCCTCGGTGAAAGATATATTTTCCGTCTGCATTACAAAACTGAATATATCCCCGGAGGCCCCGCAACCAAAGCAGTAATAAAGCTGTTTTTCCGGGGAGACAGAAAAAGAAGGTGTTTTCTCCTGGTGAAAGGGACACAACCCCACATAATTTTCCCCTCTTTTTTCCAGGCTTATCCGTTCGCCCACTATCTCCACCAGATCGCAACGGGACTTGATTTCTTCCACCTGGCTTCCGCTGAACTTGCCCGACAAAATAATCACACCTTCTTCGATTCAAACTTGCCATCACCGCATAAAAAAACCTCACTAACAGGAGGCGAGGTTGCAGGGTACCATGCTTTTACGGCATCAAAATTTTATGCCGCTCCCCCCTCCTCCGCAACAACATCCTCTGCTCGACATAAAAATCTATTTACAGACATTCTCTTTCTCTCCACGCTTTTGTAATAAAATTTATCGTGTATTATATTCTCTATTTCTTTACCATATCCTTCTTTTTTTTGATCTTTTGCTGGATGAAACATGACGGGAAATTTACGGGTATTTGTTGGATGGCATGATAATACTTTTTGTTAATATCTATTTTGGATTGTCAAAAATAATACCCGGTAATTACCGGGTATTATTACAAAATCATTATCTTTTTTCACGAACGGATCATCATTTTTCCCCGGCCGCCGGGGCAAAAGCCTCCTCGGTTTCCTTGATTATATCCCTTACAGCCTGCTCAAAATTCCCAACCCCCGCCTGGGAAAGAGTTGCAAATACCACTCTCTCCGGTGCAATGCCGATTTCACCCAGCACCTTCCTGGCCCTCTGCACCCGGCGTTCTCCCCAGAAGAAAGTATCACGGAAGGGGCAATCTCCATTATCCTCATCCTCGCATCCAACCACAACTACCCGCTCTGCCCCCGCTTCAAAAGCTTTCAATATGTGCAAACTGTCAACCTTGGACACACAGGGGAAACGCACCACTCCCAGTTCGGTCTCCCTGTCCAGAATATATTTTTTCGTGAATTCAGGATCCGCATAGGCACCGTACGCGCAACTGAAAACAACCACGGCCTCCTTGCCATCTTTCCCCCGGGAAACGGATTCAATCCGGGAAGCAGCCTGTTCGATATAATCGGAACGGAATTCAATGGCTACAGCCGGGCAGATACCCATGCACAGGCCACAGGCCTGGCATTGTTCCTTGCGGATATTGATAACTCCCTCCTCATCAATTACAGGAACACCGTAGGGGCAGACCCTCAAACAAGTCAAGCAATTCACACACAATTCCTCGATGCGGCTGGCCCCAGCCAGGCATCCCAGGCATCGTTTAGCTTCCGTGAGAGCCTGCTGTCGGCTGAAGCAGCTTTCTACATGTTCGAAGTTGGAAACTCTGACTGCCGGATCGATCAGGACCATTTCCTGGCGTTCGCTTCTTTTCACTTCCCCGGCCACTTTCTCGTCCAGTTTCTCGGCTGGTTCCGGTTCCTCGACGGAATCGATCGTGAACGGTTGGCCCTCGAGATAGGCCATGATCGAAAGTGCGGCCCGACGGCCCGAAGCCATCGATTCCACCGCCGTTCCCGGGCCCGTTGCTACCTCCCCGCAGGCAAACACCCCTTCCTGGGAAGTGACAAAATTGTTGCGATCATAAATCAGATTTCCCCTGGCATCGAGCTCGACCTCACCTTTCAGGGTATCCAGATCGGATCCCTGTCCCACGGCAAAAATGATGATGTCTCCTTCCAGATCGCCGGTACATTCTTCATTGTACTCCGGATTGAAACGGCCCTGGTCATCAAACACACACACACATTCTTTTATTTTGAGCCCTTTTATGTTATCTCCATCTTCCAGCACGGAAACCGGGCCGTTGGAACAGACAATTTCCACTCCTTCATCCCTGGCTTCCTCGATTTCCCATTCAAAGGCCGGCATTTCATCCTCGGCTTCCAGGCAGACGGCCTTGACTTTTTTGGCACCACAGCGTACCGCGGAGCGAGCCACATCCATGGCCACGTTGCCACCGCCGATGACGATCACCGTGGGATTGCCCTCGAACTGGAAACCATCCCGTTTGACCGCTTTCAGGAAAGGCAGCGCCTTCAGAACTTTGGGGTGTTCCACTCCGGGGATGGGAACGGTGCGGCTTTCCTGCAACCCCAGGGCAAGCAATATGGCCTTGTATCCGTTATTCTTCAATTCAGCGATCGATATATCCTTACCCAGCTCCACGCCATCCTTGAATTCGATCCCCGCATCGCGGAATACATCGATATCACGATCGATTTCCTCGTCCGGGAGCCTGTACAACGGAATGTAATGCCTGACGGCTCCCCCCATGAGTTTTTCCCGATCAAAAACTGTAACCGTGCAACCCTGCATGGCCAGATCCCATGCCGCAACCAGGCCGCTCGGGCCACCGCCAATCACAGCAACTTTTTTCTCGGGATCGGGCTTGGGCATCTTCTCCAGCATTGCCTTCCCGTTTTCTACAGCAAACCGCTTTAACCCCCGTATGGAAAGAGGTTTATCGACATCATTTCGACGACATTCTTCTTCGCAGTGATGAGCGCAGATCGTTCCACATATTGCAGGCAGGGGGTTTGTTTCCCTGATCTTGTCCAGAGCTTCATCAAAATTGCCAATAGCTATGGAATAAATATATTCGCGGATACCCTGGTGGATAGGACAGGCCGCCTGACACGGAGGAACCAGAGCCTCATCAGTGGGCAGGTGTTGGGACACTAATATCACTCCTTCTTCATATTTATGAACAATAATCTAATTATTCTATGCAACTGATGAATATTCCTGCAAATTATAAATATTTTTGACAAAATAGAGGAAATTCTCATTTTTGAATCAGCAGATAAATTTCCCCTGGCGCAAAGAAGCCGTTGCCGTGGTCACCTGAACGATGCGCCGGGCCAGAACCAGGGCCCTTCCCAGAGCGGTACCATCTTCGGAAGACGGTTGTTGGGAACATACTCCATGATGGCCGGCATCGTTGTCAATATAACCATCGCCAACGATGATCATACCTTGCACGAGCATCATGTCAAACAACGCCTTCAAGGTGGTCTCCTGTCCGCCAAAACGCGCCCCGCCCGATGAAATTGCCCCACCGACCACGTTGATAAGCGCTTTCTCGGTACGTAACCGGCGTGATTTATCCCAGAAACATTTCAACTGGGAGGAAACCGTGCCAAAGTACACGGGGCTTCCCAGAATCAAAGCATCGGCCTTTCTCAGCTGATCGTAGGCTTGCGCCAGTGCGGAATCGCGGTAACATTTCCCCTCGCAGGGAGAAGAGCAAGCCCGGCAATACGGGAATTTCTGCTCCTTGATGATTTCCTGTATATAAAGAAGTTTTGTTTCACAGCCGTTCTCTTTTGCTTCATGGAGAACAGCCTCCAGAAGATGGGCGGTGTTACCATGGCGGTGTGGGCTGCCGTTGAGTGCCAGTATGTACATGCTCGTCTCTCCCCTTCAAATACAAAATACCGTTGAAATTGCTGTATACATATAATATCATTGTTGGTGTTTATGGTAAATACTGCGGGGTATGATATGCCAACGGTCAAATTGGTATAATAATTCCTGGGAGGTCGATTGAAATGAGATCCAAAGATCTGAAACCGAAGATAGCTGTTCTGCTCATGATCATGTTCCTGGCACTGCCTCTATCCACCTGGGCGGAAGTAACCATGAAGCTTGATGTTGATCTGCCCCTTGCTGCCGAGGCAGCTGTTCTGATGGAAGCGCACAACAACCAGGTTCTTTATGACAGGAATGCGGAAACGCGCATGCACCCGGCCAGCTTGACCAAGATAATGACCCTCTTGCTGGTTGGTGAAGCCCTTGACCAGGAACTGATACATTGGGATGACCAGGTCAAGGTAAGCCTGAATGCTTACAGGATGAACATAGGCTCTCGAATGTTCCTCGAACATGAACAGTTGGTTTCCGTGGAGGATCTGGTCAAGGGTATCGCCATCATCTCTGCCAACGATGCCTGCGTGGCCATCGCTGAATATATCCACGGCTCCGAGCAGGCGTTCGTGCAGAACATGAACAAACGGGCCGCGGAGCTGGGGCTGAAAAACACTTCTTTTGTCAACTCGCACGGTCTTCATGATCCCGGCCAGTACATGAGTGCCATGGATGTCGCATGCCTGGCCGCCTTCTTTATCCGCACCCAGCAAAAAATAGCCAGATTTCAGGCAGAAAAGGAATGGACCTTCAACAACATCAGGCAATTCAACCGCAACCCCCTTCTGGGTAAATATGAAGGGGTCGACGGAATCAAAACCGGTTTTCTCAACGAGGCCGGCTGGTGTCTGGCCGCAACTGCAAAAAGGGATGACCTCCGTCTCATTTCCGTGGTGATGAAATCCCCCGATGCCGCCACCCGCAAGACGGACAGCGAGGTTCTCCTGCAGCATGGGTTCAATCGCTATGAATCGATCAAGATAGCCGCTGCCGGTGAAACGATGGAATCCATAAAAGTTTCCCGTGGAAAAGAAAAGACCGTTCCTGTGGTCCCCGCCGAGGATATAGATGTCGTGATCCCCAGGGGGCAGGAACGTTTTATCAAAGAAAAATTGACCATGGAACAGAAAAAAGTAAAAGCACCCCTGAAAAAAGGAGATGAACTGGGGCACCTGAAGGTTTTTTACGACCAGGACCTCCTGTTGGATAAAAAACTGGTTGCCGGCAAGGACATCGAGCGCCAGGGCTTTTTTGCCCATATCGGCAGTTCGATCAAGGGATTCTTTGTCGGTATATGGCAGCGCATCTTCGGCCCGGGGAAAAAAAGTTGACGGGCAGGGCAGTTATTCTGCCCTCCACCCGGTGATTTCGCCAAATAATTTTCATCCGCCCCCTGTACGGAGTACAATACCCGGGTTGCAAGAACAAAACAAAAAGGGCACTGCACCCTGTCATTGATAGATGCAATGCCCTTTTTCCTGTCAGTCGATGGCGCCGCTACATGTTCAAATTCAATATAGACGTCCCGATCAAGCGGGACGTCGCCTGTTAACGTGACTGATTTATCGCAGCCTGTGCCGCAGCCAGGCGTGCCACGGGAACGCGGAAAGGAGAACAACTCACATAATCGAGCCCGACTTCCCGGAAAAATTTGACCGAAGCGGGGTTACCACCGTGTTCCCCGCAGACACCCTGCTCCAGGCCCGGTTTGATCAATCGGCCTTTCTCCACGGCAATTCGCACCAGTTCGCCAACCCCGTCCCGATCTATTTCCATGAAAGGATTTCTGGCCAGGATTTTATTTTCAAGATAATGCGGAAGGAATTTGCCTTCGGCATCATCCCGGCTGAAGCCAAACGTGGTCTGGGTCAGATCGTTGGTGCCGAAGGAGAAGAAATCGGCATGTTTGGCAATCCGCTCCGCGATCATGCAAGCCCGGGGAAGTTCGATCATCGTCCCCACGGGGTATGATAATTTTACCGATGTCTCCTTCTCCACCTCGGCCATGACCCCTTCCACCAGTTCCCTGATGGCCTTGATCTCACCCTCATTCCCGACCAGCGGAATCATGATCTCCGGCATGATCCTGGCCTCCTCGACCCCTTCCTTGATGAGTTCCACTGCCGCTTCCAGAATGGCCCTGACTTGCATCCTGTAAATCTCGGGAAAGACCAGGCCCAGGCGGCAGCCCCGATGCCCCAGCATGGGATTGAACTCATGCAGGGCATTGACCTTCTGCCAGAGTGCCTCCTTCTCCTTCAACGCCGCGGATTCACCCTTTTTTCTCAGATCATTCACTTGCAGCAGCAGTTCATCGCGATCCGGTAGAAACTCATGTAGTGGCGGGTCAAGCAGCCGCACCGTGACCGGATAGCCGAGCATTGCTTCAAAGATTCCCTTGAAATCGTCCCGCTGCAACGGCAAGATGCGTTGCAGGGCCGCCTCTCTTTTTTCCATGGATTCGGCCAGAATCATCTCCTGGACCACGGGCAGGCGTTCCGGTGAGAAAAACATATGCTCGGTGCGGCAGAGGCCGATCCCTTCCGCACCCAGCTCTATAGCCCGGGCAGCATCCCCGGGGGTGTCAGCATTGGCCCTGACCTTCATCGTCCTGACCTGATCGGCCCAATCAAGGATGGTCTGGAAATCCCCGCTGATCCGGTGTTCGACCATCGGTACTTCACCCCACATCACCCTCCCCGTGGCTCCGTCGATGGAAATGACCTCCCCCCTGGTCACGGTCCGTCCGTCAACCTGCAAACACTGGTTTTCATTGTCTACCCGGATCTCTTCACTCCCGCAAACACAAGGTTTTCCCATTCCCCGCGCCACCACCGCTGCATGGCTGGTCATCCCCCCCCGGCTGGTAAGGATACCCTCGGCGGCGATCATTCCGTGAATATCATCCGGCGTTGTCTCCGTCCGGACCAGGATGACCTTGCGTCCTTTTTCACTCCATTCCTCGGCCGTATCCGCATCGAAAACCACCTGCCCCGCAGCGGCCCCCGGAGATGCCGGTAGCCCGCCGGCGATGACATCCAATGCCGCCCGCTCATCGATCTGGCGGTGCATCAACTGTTCAAGCTGATCCGGCTCTATCCTCGATATGGCCTCTTCCCTGGAGATAATCCCCTCCTCAACCAGATCCACGGCCACCTTCACTGCCGAAGCCGCCGTCCTCTTTCCCGTCCTCGTCTGTAGAAAATAAAGTTTCCCTTCCTCTATGGTAAATTCTATATCCTGCATATCCCTGTAATGCTTCTCGAGTTTCTTGCAGAGGCGGATCAATTCATCGTAGATCCGGGGCATTTCGTCTTTCAATTCATCGATATGTTTCGGGGTACGAATTCCGGCCACCACATCTTCACCCTGGGCATTGATCAGGTATTCCCCGTACAGTTTGTTTTCTCCGGTGGAGGGGTTGCGGGTAAAGATAACCCCCGTACCACTGCTCTCGCCACGGTTGCCAAAAACCATCGTCTGCACATTTACCGCCGTTCCCAGATCATCGGGAATATTGTTTGCCCTTCTGTAAACGTTTGCCCGCGGCGTGTTCCAGGAATCAAAAACAGCCTGAATCGAACGAAAAAGTTGTTCCCGGGGATCGTTGGGGAATGGCTGCGCGGTTTCTTTCTCGGTCACAGCGATGAACCGATCTATGATTACCTCCAGCGCCTCTTCATCAAGTTCAATATCGGTCTGGAAGCCCCTTCTATCCTTTTCCTCCTGCATGATTCCATCAAAATCATGTTCCACCTTGAGCACCACATCACTGTACATCTGTATAAAACGACGATAGCAATCCAGAGCAAAGCGGCGGTCGCCAACCTGCCTGGCCAGACCCTCCGTTGTTTCCCGGTTCAGGCCCAGATTCAAGATAGTATCCATCATCCCGGGCATGGACACCACTGCCCCGGAACGCACGGAGAGCAACAAGGGTTTTTCTGCATCACCGAACCTCTTGCCCATCTTCTTTTCCAGCGCTTTCAGATGCTCCTCGACTTCCTCTTTCAAGGAAGAAGACATCGTCTGCCCTTCCTCGTAATAACGGATACAAGCTTCTGTAGTCACCACGAAACCGGGGGGAACGACCAGCCCGATGCGGATCATTTCCGCCAGGTTGGCCCCTTTCCCTCCCAGCAGTGCTTTCATCTCTGCTCGCCCTTCCTCAAAACTGTACACCTGCTTTTCGGGGATGATGGCCATATTCTTTCAAAAACCTCCTTGGTAGATATTTTTCCTGACGCAGGGCTCTACCCTTGCGTTCCTCGGCTCCGAAAAGATGGGCCCGCCGTTGGACTCTACAAAGATATCGCTTTTATTATTAACGGACCGGGAACCGTTATTCATATTTTATTTCAAGTGATCTGGATTAATGAAAATTCCGCATAACGGTTGAACATTTTTTTTATCCGCGCCAGCATGTTGAGGCGATTATTCCGCAGCGATTCGTCATCGGCCATAACCAGGACTTTATCAAAAAACAGATCGACGTCTGCCCTCAGGCTTCCGAAGGTGGATAGAACCCCCTCGTAATTGGATTCCGCCCATTCCTCCCCACTTTGGATTTCAGCCTCCTGCAAGGCCTGCCAGAGCCGGGATTCAGCCGGGTCTTCGAACAGGGAATCATCTACATCACCACCGCCCGGAATGTGGCGGACCATGTTATGCACCCTGGTATAGAGAGCCAACGCATCTTCAAGATATTTTTGTCCACGGGCCTCCTGCAAAACCGATGCCCGTTTGAACAGATCGGCAATGATTTCGTACGGCACTGCCAGAACCGCATCTATTATATCATAGGGTAGATTTTTTTCCTTCAAAAACAGGTATCTGATCCTCTGTGTAACAAAATCCCCCATCTTCTGCCTGGCCTCTTCCCCTTCTGCAGGTTCTTTCCCGCCGTTTTGCTCGATCTGCAAAAATGCTTCATTGATGGCCCGGGGGAGAGAGACCGGGATCTTTTTCTCCAGGAGGATACTTGCCATCCCCAATGCCTGCCTTCTCAAAGCATAGGGGTCTTCCGACCCGGTAGGCTGTATACCGGCGTAAAAACAAGAGGCCAACGTGTCCAGCCTGTCGGCAAGTGACACGAGCAATCCGGCATTGGAAGAAGGCAGATCATCACCCGCAGATCTGGGCAGGTAATGTTCATACACTGCCCCGGCAACCCCTTCCCCCTCTCCGCTCAGAATGGCATATTCCCTGCCCATGACTCCCTGCAACTCGGGAAATTCCTTGACCATGTTGGTGATCAGATCGGCTTTGCATAGATAGGCTGCCCTCCCCGCTTCTTCCAGATCCCGGGAGGAGAGGCCCCATTGTTCCCCCATGTATTGCGTAAGATGTTTAATCCTTCCGGTTTTTTCGAACAGGGAGCCCACCGCTTCCAGAAAAACAACCTTTTTCAGATCGGGTACATACTCATCCAGCCCGATCTTCGCATCTTCGCGGTAGAAAAAAACTGCGTCGGCCAGACGGGCCTCGATCACCTTCTCGTAGCCCCGCTGTGTATGTTCGCTGTGAAGATTGTTGCTGATCCCCAGAAAATTGGGCATCAATTCTCCCGTAGAAAGCGAAACCACGGGGAAAAAACGCTGATGCACCTGCATCGTCGTCACCAGAACTTCCGGGGGTATGCTCAGATATTCTTCCGGGAACGACCCGCTGATCGCCACGGGATATTCAACAAGGTAAGAAACTTCTTCCAGCAATTCCGGCGTGTACAGGGGTTTCCCGCCCAATTCCGCTGCACTTTCCATCAGCATTTCCAGGATATACTCTTTCCGTTCCTGCCTGTCGATGATGACATGATTATCCTTCATGGCCCGGAAATATTCATCTGCATCCACCAACTCGATGGCCCCACCGGAAAGAAATCGGTGGCCGTATGTTTTTCTTGAGGAAAGCACGCCGGCAAAATCAAAATTCACTTCCCGGTGTCCAAAAAGGCATAAAAGCCAGCGTACGGGCCGCGCAAAGCGGGTTCCTTTTTTCTGCCAGTACATGGATCTCGGAAATCTGATCAAGCTGGCAATCTGGTACATCAATGCCGGAAGCAATTCCATGGTTGGTTTTCCGTAAACCTCTTTTTGGGCCACAAGGTATTCCGTCCCGTTGATCGTTTTTCTGGCGAGATCCTCCACTTCTACCCCGGCACGCCGGGCAAAACCTGTAGAAGCAGCGGTGGGGAATCCATCATGGTCAAAAGCGTTCTTGACCGGAGGCCCTTTCAGTTCTTTCACCAGATCCTCCTGGCCTTCGGCCACCCCTTCGAGCATCACGGCCAATCGGCGCGGTGTGGACCAGCTTCGTGCCCCGCTGAACCTGATTCTTTTTTCTTCAAACAGTGACGTTGCAATATCCTTTATCTGTTGCGTGGCCGAAGCCAGATACCGCGAAGGAATCTCCTCACAACCTATTTCCAGGAGCAGATTAGCGGGCAATTGTTTCGCCTCCTTGCATCAGTGGATAATTGATCTGCTCACGTTGTTCCAGATATTTTCGGGCACAGGTCCGTGCCAGGGAACGAACCCTGGCAATAAAACCTGTTCTTTCGGTGACACTTATCGCCCCCCTGGCCTCCAGCAGATTGAATACATGCGAACACTTCAGAATATAATCGTAAGCAGGTATGATCAAATCACTCTGTAGTAGAGTGCGTGCTTCTTCCTCGTAGAGAGTGAAAAGCCGAAGCAACATATCCATATCGGATGCCTCGAAACTGTAAGTGGAATGTTCCCATTCCGCCCTTCGGAAGATCTCCCCGTAAGATACACCCTTCTTCCATATGAGGTCATAGACGTTATCCCTGTCCTGAATATACATCGCTATCCGTTCCAACCCGTATGTGATCTCCACCGCGACCTCTTCCACATCAAAGCCCCCGACCTGCTGAAAATATGTGAACTGGGTTATCTCCATCCCGTCGAGCCATACCTCCCACCCCAATCCCCAGGCTCCGAGTGTCGGTGACTCCCAGTTGTCTTCCACGAAACGGATGTCATGTTCGGCCGGATCAACCCCCAGAACTCTCAGGCTCTCTATGTACAGATCCTGTATATCGGCCGGAGCAGGTTTGATGATCACCTGGAATTGCAAATGCTGGAAAAGCCTGTTGGGATTCTCCCCGTAGCGCCCATCCTGCGGCCTTCGCGAAGGCTCCAGGTAAGCCACCGCCCATGGTTCCGGGCCGAGCGCCCTTAAAAAAGTAGCCGGATTCATGGTTCCCGCCCCCTTTTCCATATCATAGGGGTACCAGAGCAGGCAGTCCTGTTCCATCCAAAATTTTTGCAGAAAAACAATGATGTTCTGAAAAACCAACGCTTCAACCTCCTTTCAGTTCTTCATTCCCCGTCGGGGAAATGCCGCCTGATATATTTCAGAGATTTACACTCTCCCACTTCCAGATAATAGCCGATCATTCCCATGGTAAAGTCACGGATCTCGCTTTTCTGTGAAGGGCTACCCCTTACAACCCCTATCTCCTCGAAAGAATGATCCATAAAATATTTCACCAGTTTCTCTGCCCCTCCGGAGAAGCTCCGTGCCTGAAGATCTTTCCCTGCACAACTTCTGCAAACCAGCCCCCCCATCCCGGGGCTAAAATACCCTTTTTCTTCCGCATTGCAACCCGCGCATGCGGTGAAATGGGGGTGATATCCAACCGCGGAGAGCAGCTTGATCTCGAAAGCACGCGCCAACAAGAAAAAGTCCCGATCTTCCTTCAAAACCCGCCATGCATCGATCAGAAGCCCCAGTACCTTCCTGCTCCTTGCCTCCTCGACCAGTACCTTGTCCACGAGTTCGCTGAAATACAGGGCATGGGCATAGGCAGCCGGATCTTCCTTCAGATGAGCGAACGTTTCCAGGATCTCCTGTTGGGTCACCGTTGCCAGCGTTTTCCCCTGGTAGAGCATGTAATTGCCATGGGTAAACAGATCCACCCCGGCAGCCAGCTTGCTCTTGATTTTACGAGCCCCCCTGGCCACGGCATTGATCTTGCCTCTCTCCCGCGACAACAGGGTTACCAGCCGATCGGCCTCCCCCAGTTCGCGCGTCCGCAGAACAGCCGCTTCCGTTTTGAATAGCTTCATTTTCTACCTCAATCGCTCCTGTAGCCCAGATTCCTCAGCGCCGCCTCCCTGTCACGCCAGCCCGGGCTGACCTTTACCCACAGATCCATATAAACCTGTTGACCAAGCAGCGCTTCTATCTCGGGTCGCGCCTCTGTCCCTATTTCCCTCAGCATGCTCCCGCCTTTGCCGATGACGATACCTTTCTGCGATTTCCTGTCCACATGGATGACCGCCCGGATATCGATCAGTTCCCTGTTTTCCCGTTCCTTCATCTCCTCGATCTCCACGGCCACCGCAAAAGGAACCTCCTCGCGGGTAAGCTGCAGCACCTTCTCCCGGATCAGTTCACTGACCAGGAAATATTCAGGTTTGTCCGTTACCATATCGGGGGGATAATAGCGAGGGCCTTCCGGCATGCAAGCGATGATATCTTTCAACAGGGTGCCGATGTTCTCACCATGAAGGGCCGAGATCATGTATTCTCCACCAAAAGCATGCAGTTGACGATAAAGAGCAAGGTGTTCCTCGCCCCTTGCCTGTGAAACACGATCGATTTTGTTCAGAACCAGAAATACCGGTGTGTCTATACCCTTCAACCATCGGCTGATAAAAACATCCCCCCGTCCCGGCGGATGGTCTGCTTCCACAAAAAAGAGCACTACTTCCACGTCGTTCAAGGTGCTGTGAGCCGCCCCGACCATGTAGTTTCCCAGCCTGTGCCTGGGTTTATGGACACCCGGTGTATCGATAAAGATGATCTGGTATTCCTCATCGGTAAGGATGGCACGTATCTGATTGCGCGTGGTCTGGGGCTTGTCCGAAACGATTGCCGCTTTCTCCCCGACCACCTGGTTCAAGAAGGTTGATTTTCCAACATTGGGCCTGCCGATGATGGACACAAATCCCGAACGGTACACCCCTTTGCCAGACCCCCCTGCCTGGATATTTTGACCCCCCATACCCCGTGCCTTGCCGCCATCCAATTATACATTTTCCCGCACCACCATGCAAAATGATTCACCTGCGCCTGTACACACGGCATGGCCTCCTCTATCATCCGGATCCCTGGCCCTCCCGTTTGCCGGAGGTAAAAATCACCTTCCGAAATATCTCCGCGGAGAAGAAATCTTTGTAGTAACAAAGGGGTGGGGCAATATGTTGGAAAGCGGGGTTATTATAATTTTGTGTTCCAGGTTGGCGGCAATGATTTGAATATCTCCTGCCAATTCCCATAGCACCTGGCGACAGGAACCGCAAGGGAAAACCGGTTCCGGGCTGTCGGCAGTCACGGCCAGGGCAAGAAAATTGTAATACCCCGCGGAGACCGCCGTGAAAACAGCAACTCGCTCGGCACATATTGTAAGGCTGGAAGAGGCATTTTCCAGATTTGCCCCGGCAAATATTTGCCCATCCTCGGCCAGCAATGCCGCCCCAACGGCAAACCCCGAATAGGGCGCATATGCCCCGGCCCGGGCCTTCTCCGCCGAAGCAATGATAATGTCAAGTTTCTGTTCATTCATTTTCATCCCCCGTTTTCAGGAACTCCTGGCATAACCGGGCAAGGTCAAGCTATCCACCTTCTCGACCTCGAAGGAAAGCCCCCGATCCCTCTCCATTGTATTTTTGATTATCTCCATACCACTGTTAAGGAGATCGGGGTCGCCCACAACCTTGATTTCCACGGGGTTCACAGCAACCAGTTTGTCATCAACCTTGATCAGGGGGCCGGTGCATCTGATCGATGAAGTGGTAGTCAGCCTCTGGTCGCCCACGGCTATCCCCACGGCACCGGAAGCAAACAGCTCATTGACCACGTCACGTATATCGGTGTCGTGCACAAAGGAAGGATTGTCCACCGCCCCGATCTGGTCATAGATCCTGACGATCAGCCCTGAACCGGTCATCTCCGTCAAACCCGCGGAAACCCTGAGTTCCCTCAAGGCGACTCGCAAGGAATTGATTTCCTCCGTAAGTATCTTTTTCAATTCCTCGGGATTTTCGTTGACCACCATGTGGACTTCGCCGTTGACCACTTCCATCTCCATAACATGTTCACGTCCCAGGTCATCAGATGATATTATCTGCTGGATCCGGGCCAGAGTCGAAGGGCTCAACATATTGTAAGGTTCAAGCGTTATTTCATCTCCCGATATCTTCAGATTGATGCGCATCTGTTCGGTTATTTTCTTGACCTCTACATCCCGATTCAACGTCAGGATGATCTGGTCCTGCAATTCCGCTTCCCACTCCTGAAGGATTATCTCCTGTACCTTGCGCGGATGGCCAAGCAGAACCTGGGTTATCTCCTCCTTGGTGGAGGCTATTTCAATGTCATAGCTGAAATCGGCAAGGGCCTTCTTGACAGCAGACCGTTCCATGATCTTCAACTCCGTGGCCAGACGGCGATTGTAATCAAGAAGGCTGTTGGCCACGTACTGTTTGTAATTGAACTGCGAACTGCTCCCGGGAAATTGGGAAAACAGGATAAAAGCAACATAACCGGTCAGGAATACGTTGGCTGCCAGAATCACAACCATGGCTATGGCCAGATAGAAAATTGGTTTGTTGCCCGTGATCACCTTTAACGGATTGTTGAATTGTTCCTGAACTTCGGACAAGAAAGAACCCTCCCCGGTTATCCTGTTTTTGCCTGCTGCCTGTTATTAATATTAGAAACAGAGCGAGTCAATTCCTATCTGAAAAACGGAACAGAAAATTAAAATTCCTTAATATGTTGAGTGATCATGAATCGGCCCTGCAGGGGAAATGTGAAATTGATGGACTGCACCCTTGCGATGGAGAGTATGTCCTAGAATGCTTTTCCAACCAGGTCTTCCACCAGCATCTCCATCTCCCGCCTGCCGGATTCATCGGCATGATCAAAACCCAGTAGATGATACAGGCCATGAGCCAGAAGGTACAAAATTTCTTTCTCCAGTGGTTCCCCGGTTTCCTCGATCCGGGCCAGGGCCCTGTCCACGGAAATATAAATCTCCCCGAGCAGCTGTCGCCTTTTTCCCCCGGGCATTTTTATCTCCCCGTCATCGTCAAGGGAAAAAGAAAGGACATCCGTTGGGCCCTTCTCCCGGCGGTATTTCTCATTCAGATGGGCCAGATGGTCATCCCCGGACAGGATGACGCCCATTTCAACATTCAAAATGTTTTCCTTGACCAGGAAAAACCTGATCATTTTCATCATCTGCCATCTGAGCAAGGAATTGTATTTGACTACCCTATGCACGTTATTCAGATAAACTTTCATCCGGCAACCTCCCTATTTCTGCCCGCAATTCGCTTTCGGGGTATTCGATTCGATGATGGTATATACCGGTAAGGATATAGACGAATGCATCCGCTATTTTATCAATATCCTTCAGTGTCAGATCGGATTCATCCAACTGCCCATCATTGAGTTTTTCCCTGATTATCTTGTGAACCATCCCTTCCATGCGGTCACTTGATGGTTGAGAAAGAGATCTGACCCCCGCTTCAACAGCATCGGCAAGCATGATAATTGCCGCTTCTTTTGTCTGCGGGCGGGGCCCTTCGTAGCGAAAGTTCTCTTCCATTACCTCTGCACGTTCATTTTCCAGGGCCTGCTGATAAAAATATGAAATCATACTCGTACCATGGTGTTGCTTGATAATATCGATGATGATCTCCGGCAAATTTTCACTGCGCGCCAGTTCCACCCCTTCCTTCACATGGGCGCTGATGATCAACGCGCTCAAATTGGGGGATAGTTTCTGGTGTGGATTCTCGCCGGCAATCTGGTTCTCGGAAAAAAAATAGGGTCGGTTTATCTTCCCGATATCGTGATAATAGGCTCCAACCCGGACCAGTAGCGGATCGGCGTTAACCTTCTCTGCTGCTGACTCCGCCAGATTCCCCACCACGATGCTATGATGATAGGTTCCGGGTGCCTTTATCAGCAACTGGCGTAACAGGGGTTGGTTCGGGTTCGAGAGTTCGAGCAAGGTAACGGAAGTGGTAAGGCCGAAGCCACTTTCCAGAAAAGGCAGCAATCCTATAGCCACCACAGCTGAAAATATCCCGTTCCCTATTCCCGCCGCCAGGCTGTAGCCAAACTCCCGCATGTAGCCGTATTCCAGGCGCAGATTCCCCAGAAGGAGAAAAACGGCAATGATGATCACCGCATTTACCATGGAAACATAGAGGCCCGCCTTTACCAGGTCGGTCCTCCTGCTAAGCCGGGAGACGGTCAATATAGCCACCAGCCCACCGATCAGGGACATGATGATGATGCTGGTTTCCCCACCCGTTATCAGGCCGACCATCAGGGCAAAGATTGCATTCAGCAGGATCGCCAATCGATAATCGAAAAGTATGGTAATGAGTATGACCGCAGCTGCGATTGGCATCAGGTATGCGGAAAAATAATTGACTGCCATGGCAAATATGAGGGTGATGACGACGATCAAACCCAGCAACACCAACATGGAAGTATTGGCGTAAATATCTTTCTGAAAGACATAAAGATAGATGCCCACCGCAAAGAAAAAAATCACCAACAGGAGAAATAGCCCTGTATATCTCAAATAATCGGCATGCCCCCCACGGACCAGACCGAGCGTCTCCAGCCTGGCCAGATGCTCCCTTGTTACCGTTTCCCCTTCGCTTATGATCCGTGTTCCCCGGTGAATCACCGTCGGCTCAACCTCCTGCCGGGCTGCCTCTTTCTTCTCCGCCGTGGCCGTGGGATTGAAGATCATATTGGGACGGACCAGTGGCTCGATAAGCTTTTCGGCGACTTTTTTCAGTTCAAGGCTGAAGATCGAGATGCCGATCTCCTGCATTGCCTGTTTTTTGGCCGTCTCCACCCCTTCCACCTTGATCCCCTGTTCCTCGATAATTCTGGTCAACATGACTTCCAGCTGCCCATGTAGATCATCCAGGGTGGCCTTGCCCGTCTGGAGCAGGGTAACCAGAACCGTTTCCGGCACATCATCTCCCAGATACTGCTGCAACTCACCTGTTTTTTCGGATAAATCCTTCTCTGTATCTTCCCTCAACCGGGAAACGACATCGAAGAACTCGTCCATGGTACGGAGAGCATCTTCCAGAATACGGGAATCATGGGTGAAGACATCCTGTACCGCACTGGCAGCTTCCTCCCGTCGGAGGTTGGTTGAATATTCATCCAGAACATCCCTCGTGGCAAACACCGTCCGCGGGCTGGGCTTGCCCAGCTCCACGGTCACCCGGGCAGGGGCAATCATTACCGCAAAAAGCAGATAGATAAGACCAAAAACAACTGCTGTTAAAAAAAATCTTTGGGTAACCAGATTGCGGGCCAGGGAAAATATATTTTTTAGCCATTTCTTTATCGTGGGGCCTGATTTCATCACATATCGCCTGCTTTTTTTGACAGAGAGCTAGCTGTTGTTTCTTTCCTCGTATCTCTCATAGGCCGTTATGATCTCTTGAACCAGGGGATGCCTTACCACATCTTTTTCTGACAGATAGATGGTTGCAATACCCTCGATCCCTTTCAAAACTTCGGAAGCTTGTACCAAACCTGAATAGCGCCCTTTGGGCAGATCAACCTGGGTAATATCCCCCGTGATGACCGCTTTTGAACCGAAACCGAGGCGGGTCAGAAACATCTTCATCTGTTCCGGCGTGGCGTTCTGCGCCTCATCCAGAATAATAAATGAATCATCCAGGGTTCTTCCACGCATATAAGCCAGGGGCGCCACTTCGATGATACCCTTTTCCTTGTATTTCTGAAATACGTCTACCCCCAGCAGATCAAACAGCCCGTCGTAGAGCGGCCTCAGGTAAGGATCCACCTTCTCCTGAAAATCGCCGGGCAAGAAACCGAGGTGTTCACCCGCCTCCACCGCCGGACGGGTCAGAACGATGCGCTCCACGACCTTGTTCTGCAGCGTATCGATTGCTCTGGCCAGGGCAAGATATGTTTTTCCTGTCCCCGCCGGGCCGATCGATAGTACAATATCACATTCACGCATGGCTTCAAGATACTTTTTCTGCCCCAGAGTCTTGGGCCTGATCTGCCTTCCACGACGTGAAATGAGGACCACATCGGAAAAAATTTCTCCGATTTTACCGGCCTGGCCCTTCCGGGCCATCGCCAGAGCATACTCGAAATCACGAGAAGATATATAATGACCTTTTCGCACAACCCCCGTCAGTGCATTGAACAGGAGATGCAGCTTGCTGACCTCGTTCTTCTCCCCTTCAACAATCAATTCATTGCCCCGGGGGATTACACGAACGTTGAAGTGCCTCTCGATCAGATCAATATTCTCGTCAAAGCGACCCAGAAGGTACAAAGAATCCTCTTCTTTTTCCAGTTCCAATCTCTGCGTTATTATCTCCGTCAAATAGAGAACCCGCCCCCATTGCTGCCCTTTTTATATACATATTTTATTTCATGGATCACTGTCTGGCAATATTCTCCCTGGTTTCGGCGATGGCCCTCATCGTCCGTGAACCATCATCCCCGTGTTCCTCACAAAACAATCGTTCAACAATGGCTCCCTCGGGCAACTGTTTCAGCACCGATTTCCTGGCTGCCTCCCCGGCCTTGCGTACGGCCTCCTCCGGAGGCCAGCTCCTCCGTTCCAGATGGAGTTCATTGTAAGTTATAATTACTAATTCTACAGGCAATGATATATTCCTCCAACTCCAGCCCCAACTCGATCTTTCCTCGCCATATTCATGGTAAGGTGCCTTGCCCGGCCCCATCACCCTGTACTCTTTCCCCCGATAAATAAAACATATACAGCTTCGTTTCTTTCCTGTCGGCTTTCGGGATGTCTCCTCGGTGATGATCGGTTCACGCGCTTCGTACCATACCCTGGCGATCACTTCACCCCGCGCCCGCACCTTCCTGGGTTTGGCCTCCTCCGGAGGAAATTCACCGTAATCCTCGATTCCCTCGATCAACAGGTCCCCCCGTGAGACAATGTCCCCGGGAGCAACCGTTGCCTTGCCCTCTATGACCAGTACCTTCAAGACCAATCCATCTTTTTCGGCAATAATATCGGTTGGCTGCTCATCAACCGTCGGCTCGGGAAGATGTTCGGCAATCTCGATACGCAGTTTCGTCCCCCTGAAACTCAGGCCCACCCAGGTAATCTCACGATGCAATCTGGCCAATTCCCTCTCCAGTCTGCTCAGATCAAGGTTTCCCTTGTAGGCGCCCCTTTTTATACCGATGCTTTCTGCCAGCCGCAAAACCTCAACTTCTGTTATATTCTCCAGTCCATCAATCTCTATAAACCAGATAAACAGGGAGGAAACGTATATCGCTGCCAGAAAAATAACCAGTCCCCAGGCAAAACCCTTGCGGCGGCGTATTTTCTTCAGAAGAAAAGGCAGGCCTGTCCGCCGGGAAATCCTTACCCTGCTGCGGGATTTACGAGCCAGGGGACGTATTTCCCGGAAAGATCTGACCGGAATCCTGAACGTGGCCCCACGATTGTTTTTTTTGAAATCCCAGAAATTTATTCCCCTGGCAATGGCCAGATTGACCAATCGTTCCGTGCCTTTTCCCTCGGCACTGACGATCAGATAACCCTTGATGTAGCGCCATAATCTTGACAGCAACAGGATCTTCTCCCCTTATTCCTCGTAGATGATTCCCTCGATCTCGCCCTCGATGGACAGGTCCCGGCTCAGAAGAGTTCGAATCTGCAAGCCCTTGCCGCATACTGCAATCTCCCCGTTGCCCACCGCAATTCTGATTTTTTGCTCCCCGTACTCGATGATCCCGCGATGATTTTCCAGGAAAAGTTGAAGATTCCCGATCAATACGAGGCGAGGCATATCCAGCATGATATCTTTGGGCAACTCGAAAATATCGGCAAACACATCCTTCCAGTTCATTCCCCTCCTTCTTTTCATCCGGGCACCTCCCCATGATTACCATAACCTTTTATCAATTTATGCTTTACAAAAAATCGATATGACCGGCATGGTGGAAAAGCAACGCCACAGCCCGTTCTTCCGGATGATCGGAATAAAAAAAACGGGGCGCGAAGCCCCGTTTTTTACGGATCAAAGCAACAAGCATACAGCCCTAGTAATACCTTCTCTTTCGAGCCGCTGCCGACTTTTTCTTTCTTCTTACACTTGGTTTTTCATAATGAGCACGCTTGCGGATTTCTACCAGTATCCCGGTGCGGGCACATTGTTTTTTGAACCTTTTCAAAGCCTTGTCCAACGGCTCGTCCTTGCCTACCCTGACCTCTGTCAATTGTCTCCCCCCCTCATCTCTCAGATCGGACCGTCCGAGGAGCCCGGATGCTGCTACAAACTACTGCTGAACCTAAACTCCCCGCCCAGCGGCAAAAGAGTTCGAGAGCGGCTGACCGCCCAGAAGATGTAGATGAATATGGTAAACTGCCTGCCCCGCATCCTGGCCGCAGTTGATTACCGTTCTGAACCCATTCCTGTCTATTTTAAAATCCCTGGCCAACTTGTTGGCCACCAGATGCATCCTGCCAATCAAACCGGCGTCCTCTTCTTTCAGATCTAACAAGGTACTGATATGCTTGCGAGGAATGATCAGCAGATGGATCGGTGCCGCTGGAAAAATATCCTTGAACGCAACAATCTCATCGTCCTCATAGACAATATCGGCCTCGGCTTCTTTGTTGGCAATTCTACAAAAAAGGCAATCAGACAACTTTACTCCCTCCCATGGCCGCATATTCAAAATGGCAAACTCCATTCGATTATAGCATGATTGATGCGTCTTGGAAAGGCGCACCCGTGGATCTTGCCACCATCCGTTCGGCCGCCGCCTCTGTCAATGGCCAATCAATTACTTCTTTATCACTGGTGATATTACCTTCTTGCCACGATAAAATCCACCGTTTTTCTTGCGCCCCGCCTCTCTTATTGGCTATAATAAATTTAATCTGCTTGCAGGAGGCTGTCCATATCGATAATCAGATTGATGTCCACGAAGCACTGAAAAGGAAAGACCTGATCTTTGTCGATGTTCGTTCTCCCCGGGAGCATCGGAAGGAGAAGATACCCGGTTCCCTGAATATTCCACTGTTCTCCGACGAAGAACAGAAAGAGCTGGGGACAACCTACAAACATGCCGGCCATCTCGAAGCAAGGCAAAAAGGCCTGGAATATGCTGCGCCGAAACTTGCCAGGCTGGCAAGCATGCTGGGTGAAGTCGCTTCCCGGAAAACCCCGGTTCTCTACTGCAGGCGCGGAGGGCTTCGCAGCCGGAGCCTCTCCCAGATTCTTTCCCTGGTCGGAATCCCCGCCCTGCGGCTCAAGGGGGGATACAAAGCTTACCGTCAATTCATTTTTCAGTCGCTGGGCAACTACCATCTCCATCCCCGCCCGGTGTTGTTACATGGCCTGACGGGAACAGGCAAGACACCGATCATCCAAACATTGATCACTTCAGGTTATGCAGCCCTTGATCTGGAAGGTATGGCCTGCCACCGGGGGTCAGTTTTTGGCAAGATCGGTTTTACGACCGAGCGTTCTCAGAAAGATTTTGAAGCACTGCTCTGGAACCAACTGGAAAAACATGGCCGTTCCCGCTATCTGGTGATCGAGAAAGAAGGGCGGAGAATCGGTCGGCTGGTCCTGCCCGATTTCCTCGTACAATCCATGGAAGAAGGCATGCATATTCTTCTTGAAGCCCCCCTGGAAACCAGGGCTGAAAGAATTGTTTCCGAGTATATCGATGGCCCCCTTTCGGAAAGCGAAAAAGAGGAATTCACTCATGCCATCACCTCCCTCGTTCCCCGCCTGGGAAGGAAAACGGCGGAAAAAGTGTTATCCCTGTTTGAAACGGGCGATTACCGGCAAGTAGCCCTGATCCTCTGCCGGGATTATTACGATCGTTTCTACACCGATGCCCGCCCGGACAGATATCCCTACGCAGCCGTGTTCGATTCCTCGTCGATTCCCGTTGCCACGGAACAGGTCATCGCTTTCCTGGAAAATAACAAACTGATCGAAAGAAGAAAGGAGGTGAAGACATGAACCCTTACGATTCTGCTCATGCCCTGGCCGCGGCACTCAAAAATTCAACCGAATTCGCGGACTATTCAAAGGCATTTCATCGATTGAAAGACGATTCGACCGCCAGTTCCATCATCGAAGATTTTTACAAGATACAGACGGAGATCCAGCAACTTCAGCTGGAAGGGCAAGAAGTGTCTGCCGAGAAAGAAGAGAAATACAAGAAGATGGCGGAGATAGCAAACATGAATCTGGTGGTAAAAGAATATATGGAAGCCGAATACCGCCTCGCGGTGCTGGTGGGAGACATCCAGAAGATCATTGTCGAGGCCATCGAGGTGAAAAAATAACAGGGCAGCCTTCCACATCCTTGGCAAGGGGCAGGAATGACAGAATGTTGTTTTCTACTGCCCCCGGCTACCCTTCTTCCATGACCATCTCTCCCTGTGGTACCACTTCCTGCATCAGTACCTTCCCGTCTTTGTCGAGAAAGGTCCAGCATACGTTTTCCGCGTTCAATTTGTCGCGGTTGACCATCACGATGTGGTAATGATAGGGATGCAATTTGACCTGAACCTCTATTTTTTTTACCCCTTCTTCTTCGGGCAGTATCTGCAAGCCCTCTATCTCACTGTTGACAGTGCATAGCGCCACTTCATAGGAATCATTGAAAGGGTAATCGGGCAATTCGATCATCGGATTTTTCTTCAGCTCGTTCCACTGCTCCTGGGAATAAATAAGATGAAAGGTAGTCGGTGCGGCGATTTCACCCCTGGTGGTGGTCATGAACGTGAAATCTTCCTCGATCACGGGTATCGTATCCGCCGGCTCTACCCGAAAGAAGTTATCATATACCGAAAGACTGATCAAGAGTGCCACAAGAAACATCAGCGGCAGAAGTCTCCTGGCTTCAATCACCAAAAATTTGTTCATTGCGACTTTCCCTCCCGGGGCTTTCAATAATTGTATATTTCATTGTATGCCCGGGTAATATTCCTTATGCCTCGGAAGGAAAAACGCCGTGTAGAAACCCTTCCCCATCTTTTACTATCTTTGCCGGGACCATGCGGCCCACCCATTCATCGGAAATCTCCCCCGCCCCTATCCTGACCTTCACATAATGCTGGCTCAAACCTTCCAGGTACCCCCCCTGTTCATCGGCCCTTTCGACCAAAATTTTCAGGACACTGCCAACAAAGCGTCGGCGATAGTTTTTGGCCGTCTTGATGCCGATCCCATCTATTTCGTCCCATCTTTCCTGCTTGACCCTGCTGCCGACCTGCCCGGGCATGCCATACGCCTCCGTTCCCCTCCGGGGCGAAAAACGGAATATATGCAACCTGCTGAACCTGTTTTCCTCGAGATACCGGCAGCTTCGAAGATGATCATCTTCGGACTCACCCGGAAACCCCACCATTATATCCGTTCCCAGCGCCAGCCCGGGCATCAATTCCCTGAGATAGCCGATCAGGGCAGAAAAATCAGCCGTGGTGTATGGACGGTTCATCATCTTCAGGATACGGTCGCTTCCGCTCTGCAGGGGGATGTGCAGATGTTTGCAGACCCTGGAACAGGAAGCAATTGTCCTTGCCAGCTCCGCGTTCAGGTCGGACGGTTCGATGGAACTCAGGCGGATTCGCTCCAGTAAACCCGTCCTGTCGATCTCCCTGACCAGATCACTTAAAACAGAACCTGCGCCCCTGTCCTCGTAGGCCCCCAACCTTATGCCGGTAAGGACCAATTCCTTGTAACCGCGTGCCGCTATCTCCTTCACTTCCGCCATGACATCTTCCAGCGGCGCACTCCTGATGGGCCCCCGCGCAAAAGGAATGATGCAGTAGCGGCAGAATTGTTCACAGCCCTCCTGAACCTTCAAAAAAGCACGGGTCCGGCTTCGGTTGGCCCGGTAACTGAGCCTTTCAAATGAAGGAAACTCCCCGAAAGGACGGACAAGGTTCTGCGGTTTTCCCGATCCTGCTTTCTCGATCATGGCGGGCAACTCATGCCGTTGATGAGTACCGATAACAAGATCGACCCCGGGTATTTCCATCAATTCATCCGGGGAAACCTGCGCATAACAACCGGTAACTGCTATCACCGCCTTGGGAGCGCGCCGAAGGATTTTACGGATCAATTGCCGTGATTTACGGGCGCTTTGATGGGTTACCGTGCAGGTATTGACGATATAAACGTCGGCGGCTTCATCCCCGGGCCCGACGATGGCATAACCTTCTTTTTCAAAAAGGCCTTTCAGAGCCTCCGTGTCGTAATAATTGACCTTGCATCCCAGGGTACAAAAAGCAACCTTCTTCATGACCGCTCCCCCACAAGATCACCCAGCAGTGCCTGGACCAGGGCCAGCCCCACCACCGCTGCCGTCTCCGCACGCAGCACGCGCGGCCCCAAACCGGCGATGATAGCATCGCAGCGCTTCAAAGATTCAATCTCCTCTACGGATAAACCTCCCTCGGGCCCAACCACGACCGTTATTCTGGAAACCCCGCGCGAAGAACCACCATTCCTTTCAAACAGCAACCCTTTTTTCTTCTTTCCTTCCCAGAAAACCAGAACAATCCCGCCCCCGGAGCCGTGTCCCGCACAAAAATCATCCAGGGGTACCGGGGCTTCCACCCGCGGAATGATCTCCCTTCTGCTCTGTTGCGCGGCTGAACGAGCGATTTTCTGCCAACGTTCAGTTCTGGTGTCTGCCCGTTGCCCCTCAAGAGCGGGCACACTCCGTGCGGTTATCAGGGGGACGATTCTTGCCACGCCCAGTTCCACCGCCTGGCGGACAACGAGGTCCATCTTGCGCCCCTTGAGCAAGCCCTGTGCAAGGGTGATGGCCACCGGGGGTTCCGAACTTGCCGCATACGGTTCCTTGATCTGAACCTCCACCGCTTTCCCTGACATCTTTGTGATCTCGGCCGCAAAACACCGTCCCGTCCCGTCGGATATCTCCACGGCGGAACCCTTCCCCAGCCGCAGAACACTGGCAACATGATTGCTGTCATCCGTGGACAGCGGGTATTTTCCACCCACATCCAGAATTTTATCCGTAATAAAAAAACGCGGCCTTGAACGCATCAAACGGCCTCCTGCTCCTGGTATTGACGGGGTCATGGCAATGCCCGCCTCTTTTTTTGAAGAAAATTACTTGTTCCCGCCAAAAGCCTCGCGCATTCTGTCCATGAACCCCTTGCTTTCTTCCGTGGGATCCTCTCCCAGAAGGCGGGAAAATTGGGTCAGTGCCTCTTTTTGTTCCCTGTTCAATCGTTTGGGGACCACCAGTTTCAAAGATACATTCAGGTCTCCCCGCCCCAACCCCCTGAGCCTGGGCATCCCCTTTCCTCTCATCCGGAACACCTTGTCCGGCTGTGTCCCCTCCGGAATATGCAAACTGGCCTTGCCATCGAGCGTGGGTATTTCAACAGATGTCCCCATTGCCAGTTGGGCGAAACTGACCGGAAGTTCGTAGATAAGGGTGTTCCCCTCGCGGGCAAACAACTCATGCGGGATTATATTCAGATAGATGTACAGGTCGCCGTAGGATCCCCCCCTGGTTCCGGGTTCACCCTCGCCGCTCATCCTCAACCGGGTCCCGCTATCAACCCCCGGGGGTATTTTAACTTCAAGTTTCCGTTCCCTGATCACCTGCCCCGCCCCGTGGCATTCCGGACAGGGATCCTTGATAATCTCGCCTTTACCCTGGCAATTACTGCATGTCTGGACATTTACAAAACGGCCGTAGATCGTGTTTCTGACGATTTTTTCCTGTCCCGTCCCCTGGCAAACGTCACAGGTCTCTGCTGCCGTTCCCTCCTTTGCCCCGCTGCCGCCGCAGACATCGCAATTTTCCGTGCGGGGGATACGGATCTCCTTGTAAGCTCCCTTGAATGCCTCTTCCAGGGTCAACTCCATATCATAGCGCAGGTCGTTTCCGCGCCTGGGCCCGTACGACGAACGGCGCGTCCCGAAGCCCCCTCCGAAGAACCCCTCGAAGATATCCTCGAAACCAAACCCGCCAAAGTCTCCGAAACCGCCACCGAATCCGCCCATGGAATCGTCTGTTATACCGAAACGATCATATTTTTCCCTCTTGGCCGGATCGCCCAGAACGTCGTATGCCGCGGAGATCTGTTTGAACTTCTCCGCTTTTGCCTCATCCCCGTCATTCGCATCGGGATGGTATTTCCGCGCCAGTCCACGATAAGCTTTTTTTATTTCATCCTGGGTGGCCCCACGGCTGACACCCAGGATGCTGTAAAGATCTTTCTCGGACATCTGTAACCTTCTCTCTGCAATAAATTACACCATGGCTTCCAGGAGCTGTCCGCGTTACACGATCACTCGTCTTCCCCTTCATCCTTGACATCAAAATCAGCATCAACAATATCCTCCGCACCCTGCTCGTCGCCCCCCGGCGCGGCTCCGGCGGAAGTATCCTCCTGCTGGACCTGCTCGTACAACTTGGCCGAAAGCTCGTGTGTGTAACCTGTCAGTTTCTCGATCGCGCTCTCTATCGCCGCCTTGTCATCCCCGGCAGCGGTGTTCCTCAGTTCCTCGATCACTTTGCGGATTTCTTCTTTCTTCTCCTCATCCACCTTGTCACCGACATCCTTCAAGGTTTTCTCGGTACTGTATGCCAGGGAATCGGCCTGATTGCGGGCTTCGGCCAGTTCCCTGAACTTCTTATCTTCCGCCTCATGCTGCTCCGCCTCCTTGACCATCTTGTCGATATCATCTTTATCCAACCCGCTGGAAGCAGTAATGGTGATTCTCTGCTCTTTCCCGGTACCGAGATCCTTGGCCGAAACGTTCACGATCCCGTTGGCATCGATATCAAAAGAAACCTCGATCTGGGGCACGCCCCGGGGTGCAGCTGGTATCCCGTCCAGCATGAACCTTCCCAGCGTCTTGTTGGCGGCGGCCATCTCCCGCTCACCCTGGAGCACATGAATCTCCACGCTGGTCTGGCTATCGGCAGCGGTGGAAAAAATCTGTTTTTTCGACGTGGGTATGGTTGTATTTCTTTCAATCAGCCTGGTGGCTACCCCGCCAAGCGTCTCGATTCCCAGAGAAAGGGGCGTTACGTCCAGCAACAGAACATCTTTCACATCTCCGGAGAGTACCCCGGCCTGGATTGCAGCACCCAATGCTACCACCTCGTCCGGATTGACCCCCTTGTGCGGCTCCTTCCCCAGCAGTTTCCGTATCGCTTCCTGAACGGCCGGAACGCGTGTCGATCCGCCCACCAGGATGATCTTGTCAATTTCATCGGGCTTCATCCCCGCATCGGAGAGAGCCTGCCTTGCCGGCCCCATCGTTTTCTCGATCAGATGCGCGGTGAGCTCATCGAATTTGGCCCTTGTTATATCCAGATCCAGATGCTTGGGCCCCTCCTGGGTCGCCGTGATAAAGGGCAGGTTGATATTGGTGGAAGTAACACTTGAAAGTTCGACTTTCGCCTTCTCCGCCGCCTCCTTCAACCTCTGCAGGGCCATGCGGTCCTTGGTAAGATCAATACCCTGGTCTTTCTTGAATTCATCGGCAATGTATTCGACAAGGCAATCGTCAAAATCATCGCCGCCCAGCTTGTTGTTCCCGCTGGTTGCCTTTACTTCAAAAACACCCTCTCCCAATTCCAGGATGGAAACATCGAAAGTACCGCCCCCGAGGTCAAAGACCAGTATTTTCTGATCCTCGCCTTTCTCCAGACCGTAAGCCAGAGAAGCAGCCGTCGGCTCATTGATGATCCTCAACACTTCCAGCCCGGCAATTTTACCGGCATCCTTGGTTGCCTGCCGCTGGCTGTCGGTAAAATAAGCCGGTACCGTGATCACCGCCTGGGAAACCTTCTCTCCGAGATAACTCTCTGCATCAGTCTTCATTTTCTGCAAAACCATCGCTGACAATTCCTGGGGAGTATACTCCTTGCCATCTATATTGACGCGGTGGCCGGTCCCCATCTGCCTTTTTATCGACTCAACGGTCCTTTCCGGATTGGTAACCGCCTGCCTCTTGGCCACCTGTCCCACCAACCTCTGGCCATCCTTTGTAAAAGCCACGGTGGAGGAAGTAAGACGGCTTCCCTCCGCGTTGGGAATGATCTCCGGCTCGTTGCCCATCATCACTGCCACGGCCGAATTTGTTGTTCCAAGATCAATGCCTAACACCTTGCCCATATAAAATCCCTCCTCTTTTATTCAATAAAATTGTTGATCAAAATCAAGTTCCCTTGTGTACCTTGACTACTGCCGGACGCAATATCCGTCCCTTCATTATATATCCTTTCCGGAAAACCTCTATCACTGTATTCGGTTCCGCCTCGCCTTCATCGGTCTGCATAGCCGCCTCATGGTAATGGGGATCAAAAACCTGCCCATGGGCCTCTATCTCCGTAACCCCCTGCTGCTCGAACAGCTGGAGTATCTTTTTGCGGATCATTTCCATCCCTTCCACGTATGTGCCGGACACCCCCCTCTCGGTGGCTGTCTTCAGCGCATGGTCGAAATCATCCAGGATGGGGATCATCGCCGTCATGAAATCAAAGAGTGCAAAGGCGCGGATTTCCTCCTTTTCGGTAGACATCCTTTTGCGATAATTATCAAAATCAGCCTGCACACGCTGTGCAAGTGCGACCATCTCTTCCTTTTCCAGTTGCAACTGCTCCAGCTGCTGTTCCTCTGTCATCGTGGCGCTATCACTATCAGGGCTATCCGAAACCGTTGGTTCTGTTTCCTCCCCAACATCTGCCCCGGGATCATTTTGCTTCCCGTCCATCGCCTTGTTTTCTGCCCTGCCAACTTTATCTTTCAAGATCACACCTGCTTCCTGTAACTTTGTTCCGCCCATCTTCATGATCCGTGTCAAGAAGATTGGGCTTCCAGGACCTGGTTCAGATTCTCCGCCAGACATTTCACCAGGGCGACCACTTCCGGATAATTCATGCGCATGGGCCCCAGGACACCAATTTTTCCGACACTCCTGGTCCCGATCATGAACGTCGAAGTGATCAGGGTACATTCATGTACCTCCTCGATCAGATTTTCGTTGCCGATGCGGACCTCCAGCCCCATGATATCATCGTTGTCATGCTCGAGCATGAGGCAGAGAAGTTCCTCCTCCTCGAACAGATTCAGGAACTTTCTTATTTTCTCCACATCCTTGAACTCCGGTTGATTGAGGATGTTGGTTGTCCCCCCCAGGACAACCCGGACCTTCTCCTCCTCCCGGAGGCTCTCTTCCAGCAACAGAAATGCCTGCTCCAGGATCTCCATCCGCCGGTACAGATCCCTCTTCAGTTCATTGATCAGGGACTCGGTTACCTGATCGATGGTCAACCCGTACAGTTTCAGATTCAGATACTGGACCACCTGCTGCAATTCCGCTGCAGAAAGGGACTGGGGCAAATCGATCACCCGGTTTTTGATGAAGCCATTGCCCGTGATCAGCACGACAAGCCCTTTTTTTTCACTCAGAGGCAGGATCCGCATCTGGTAAAAAGAACTCTTCCGGAATTGCGGGCCAAGTATCAATGTAGTATGTCTGGCCAGCTGGGACAATATCCTCGAGGCCTCGGCTATGATCTTTCCCACATCATTTGCCTTGTTCAGGCTTATAGCTATCGCATCCTGTATTTCCAGGCCGAGATCTACATCCTCCATGAGATTATCCACGTAGAAACGATAACCGTGACGCGTTGGCACACGCCCGGCTGAAACATGGGGTTGTTCCAGGAAACCCATCTCTTCAAGATCGGCCATCTCATTCCTGATCGTGGCCGAACTCAGGTTCCTTTCGTACCTGCGCGAAACAGTACGCGACCCCACCGGTTCCGCCGTGCAGATATACTCCTCCACCACGGCTCTCAGTATCCTCAATTTCCGCGGACTCAATATATGTTTCATTCTGAACCTGCCTTTTTTAGCACTCTAACTGCTTGAGTGCTAATCTTATTTCAAAAATACCATCATTAGTTCTTTTTGTCAAGATTGCGGGGCGTAAAAAAACAACTTTTTTTGTGGGGTGTCATCATGGAGACAGGGAAGTAGAATTTTTTATATCTGTAAAAATACGGGATATGAAACTGTAAACTTCGATCAGATCGATTTCGTAACGTTCACCGGCAAAAATAATATAAACAATCCTGTCCCTGCAAGACAGGCTCAGGGCCCTCGAATCATTTTCCCGGCCGTGGATCTCCATTACCCCTTTCTCGACAGCGATAAATGATCCGTACAGAAGAAGGAAAATGACCAGACATACAGTCAGTACCCGCAACTCTTTCACTCGCTTTCCGGCAACAGGACATGTCCAGATCCCGTACTGATAATATTTAACTTAAATCGTGATGAATATACAGAGTAAACATCGCAGATGCGGCACCGGCCCCTTCTGATTTTGCAAACAATACCAGAATCAACGATGCAATTATTTCCCGAATTGGTCCGTGTACGTCCTGGAAAGAGCTTCCGCAAGGATCGGGATGGCGGCGATGGACTCTTCCAGAGTATTCTGGTGTCCGCCCACTTCAACGATCATGGCTCTTTCATGCAGATCCTGATTGTAAGTAAAACCCTGGCACAGAATACCGCGGGAGATTCCGGCATCTATCTTTTCCAGTTCCTGCTGAAGAAGGAGCGCGGTAGAAAAGTTGCTCTCCCAGTGTTCATGACCCGAACCGATCACGATCAGCAAATTCCCCGTCTCCTTCCCATTCACGGTTGACGTGGTAAATTTGCGCAATATGCCGTCCCGGTGCAGATCCACCGCCATATTGATCTGGGGATTTTCTTCGAGGAGCTTGCTTATCTCGGGCCGGGCCTTCTGGTAAGCCGTACGGCGGGGCAGGTCAAAAATTAGCGTGCAGTGCATCACCGGAATATGATAATCCCTCTCCAGCGATTCCGCCAGAATCCGTCCCAATCTGGCCACGGTGACATTCAGGTTGCGGGAAAAATATTCGCCGGCAGTGGGGTAATAAGTTTCGGTAATATGCGAATGATAGATCAATATCTTCGGCTTCACATGGGGAGGGAAGGTGGTAACGGTACTCGTGATTTCATTCTCGTTCCCCCCGCCCTGCAATTCGCCTGTAACTCCCCGAGCGGGCAGCACATCCGTGGTCACGGCAGCATCCCCACCGGCCGGAACCGGAACTGCCACCAGGCCGGAGAAACTTCCAGCCAGCAAGCTGGCGGGATGATCAAGATATATCCCCGTCAACAATCCAGCCATGGTTACAATAAAAAAACGCGAAGAAAAATCCGGTGCTGCCATCCTCTGCAACCCCGGAATCCCCTGTTTCAGCAATATATGGGGAATTGACGCCAGCAGATCATCTTTCCCCCTTCCCGGGGCAGGGAAATCAATGCTGTTGCCATCACCCCATGACCCCCTGGCAAAAAATACGATCAGTCCCAGGAATAAAAGCAAGATTATGCCCAGGTGCCCGCTGATATATTCTCCTCCCGGTTTTCTTCCGAACCGGCCACGGCCATGGCTCGGCATCCGGCGTATCCGTTGCCAAAAAGAACTGAACAAGGTTTCAACCTCCCGGCCACACACTCATTAACTGATATATGCCGGCAGTTCAAACTTATTCCGCCCCCCGATACTTTTTGATTGCGTCTTGCAATGCATCTGCCGCCAGGTTGGAACAATGCACCTTCAGCGGGGGAAGCCCGCCCAGTTCCTCGGCCACATCTTCATTGGTAATCTTCAATGCCTCGTCAAGGGTCTTTCCCTTGACCATTTCCGTGAGCATGCTGCTGGAAGCAATCGCCGCACCACAACCGAAGGTCTGGAACTTCACATCCTCGATAACACCTTCCTTGACCTTGATGTACAACTTCATCGTATCCCCACATTTGAAACTGCCTGATTCCCCGACCACACTGGGGTCTTCCATCTCCCCCGCATTTCTGGGGTTGCTGAAATGATCGATCACTTTCTCGTTGTACATCCCTTCACCTCCATGAACAATGATTTACCGCGGCCGGATATAGGCCGCCGACATCTTTCTGAACCTTTCCAGCATCGGCTTGACAATGCCAAGGACATATTCAACATCATCGGGCGTGTTTCCCCGGCCCAGTGAAAACCTTATCGAACCCCGTGCCGACATGTGATCCAGGCCCATGGCCCGCAAAACATACGATGGTTCTGCATCCTCCGAAGCGCAAGCAGAACCGCTGGAAACAGCCACCCCCTGCAGATCAAGCCCCAGCAGGATGGCCTCCCCTTCCACGTATTTGAAACATACATTGACATTACCGGGAAGACGCTCGGTAGGATGCCCGTTGAGGTCAACCTCATCCAGGGCCACCAGCCCCCTGATCAAACAGTCCCTCAACTCCGCAAGTTCTTTCATTCTTGAGGGCAGATCCTGTACGGAAAGCTCCAGAGCCTTGCCCAGGCCGACGATGCCGGGCACATTCTCGGTTCCCGGCCTTATTCTGCCTTCCTGCCCGCCACCCCTGTACAGCGGCGACACCTTCAGCCTGCGGTTGATATAGAGAGCCCCCACTCCCTTGGGCCCGTTGAACTTGTGAGCCGAAAGCGACAGAGAATCGCAATCTATCTTGCGGACATCAACAGGAATATTTCCCGTCGCCTGCACCGCATCGGTATGAAAAATTATATTTCGTTCTGCCGCAATCTTGCCCACATCCTCAACAGGTTGCAAGGTGCCTACCTCATTGTTGGCCATCATGATAGAAATCAAAACAGTATCTTCACGCAGCGCCCGTTCGAGTTCACCGATGTCGATCATCCCGTACCGATCTACAGGCAGAAAAGTCACATCATACCCCTCGGTGGAAAGTTCCTTGAATACATCCATGACTGCCGGATGTTCAATCCCGGAGGCAATCAAGTGCCCTGTCCCTCCCCTGTGCTTCAATGCTCCGCGGATAGCAATATTGTTTGACTCGGTACCCCCGGAAGTAAAAACAACCTCTTCCGGCGATGCCCCCAGGGCCTCCGCGGTTCTTTCCCGCGCTCTGACCAGGGCCTTGCGAACTTCCCTCCCCATACTGTAAATGCTGGAGGGATTGCCAAAACATTCACGCAGGTAAGGCAACATCTCGGACAGAACTTCCTCCCTCAGGGGAGTGGTTGCCGCATGATCCATATAGATTTTCCTTCCACTCATCGTCCTCTCCTCCTCGAACCTTGCCCTCCCGCGCTGCAGGGGCATTTACATCCCCGGTATGCATGGACAGCAGGGCAAGCATCAATGAATAAATGTAGCATTGCACAACGTCTTACTGCATTTTCATCCTCGCTCTTTCCCGACTCCAGTTCACCATATCTTCCAGAAAAATACTGTCAACAAAAATAACAATATGGTCGCGTAGCTGGACCCATACCCTGCGGCTTACACAATCCTCCGGAAATTTACAGTACTTTGGCTGCTCGCGGTCTATCCCCCGGGCTACGCACCTGGCTGGCGCAATGGGGCCTTCCACAGCCCTGATTATGTCACCGACGCTGATCATCGATGGTTCACGGGCCAATTGATACCCACCGTATCTTCCCCGCACGCTTTCCACAAGTTCCGCTTTTTTCAAAAGCGGAAATATCTGTTCAAGATACTGATATGATATCCTTTCCCTTTGGGCAATTTTCCTCAAAGGGGTCGGCCCATAACCAAATTCAAGAGCCAGAACCACCATCGCCCGCACACCATACTCTGCCCTTGTGGAAAGACGCATGCTTGAATCACTCCATTTTTAATTCCGACTGATTCACTCGGGTATTGTTTAAAAAAATAACAACTTGTGGGCATCAGCTCACCAAGTTGAAGTAAACATCCCCGATTTTTTACAGAATACACCCCTACCCCGACAATGTCAATATCTATTTTGCAGTTTTTTTTGAAAATTGTCGGTTGCCAGTCCGATTGCTGCTGAAAAGACTCAACCGAACTATCAGAAACCGGCATGGGCGTTCAGGATCTGGAAAGGCAAGAAAAAAATCGATGTTGGTCAAAATGGAACTTGATTGCCAAACATACCGAGGCATACAAATGCGTAAATACGTGGGAAAGTACCTGTACCGGGGCACATCACATCAGGAAACCGAACCCGAGCCCACGGTTGCCCTGGCTGGCACCATCGAGAAGAAGGCTGCCAGAGCTGTAAGCCCGGCCCCGAACAGATAGGCATATTTCAGTCCGCCGAGGAAATGAAATGCCTCGGGTCTGCCCAGATACTCCTGGGCTATGATCGAGGGAGGCACCAGGGAGTATAGAATCAGCCCGGCGGTAGCGATCCCCAAAGCCATCCCCGTATTGCGCGCCGTTCCCAGAATACCGGAAGCAATTCCCAGGTAAGGCCGGGGGGCATTGCCCATGACCGAACTGTTGTTCGGAGATTGAAAGATCCCCGTTCCCAGTCCAAAAAAGGCCAGCCGCCACCCCACAGTCAAGGCAGATGCGTCCGCGGGCAAGAAAGCCATCGTCACCAGCGCCGCGGCACAGATTGCCGCTCCGGCCACGGCCAACCATCTGGTCCCCAGACGATCGGACAGGGTGCCGCTGAACGGAGCAATGACCATCACCGTCAACGGGAAACAGGTCATCAGCAGGCCGATTCTGTCCGGGGAAAGATGGATCACCCGCTGAAGATAAAAAGGGGTCAGGAAGACCAGAATGTACTGTGAAGCAAAGTTGAGGAGGGAACTGACGGTTCCAAGGGTGAAAATGCGATTTTTGAACAGGGCCGGATTGACCATGGGTTGCGGTGTGCGAGTCTCGATATAGCCAAACAAAACACCGGCAATCAGAGCGATGGCCAGGGCTACACCGGTTACGAGCCCCATCCCCCTACCCTGCACCCTGTTGATAAAAAACAGAAAGGAAAAAAGGCAGAGGAAAGCTGTGGCAGCGCCGGCAATATCGATCCGGCCCCGCTTCCCTTTCAAATCGGGAATAACCCTCATTCCCCAGACCAATGCCGCTATACCGATGGGAATGTTGACCAGGAAGACCAGACGCCAGGACCATAGCGAGGTTAGCATCCCCCCCAGGGAGGGACCGAGGGCCAACCCGACCGAGACACTGATGGCATTGATGCCCAGTGCCCGACCCCGCTTCTCGGGGCGGAACACGGCAGTAAGAATGGCAAAAGGCACGGCCATCATCATCCCCGCACCTATCCCCTGGATGGCCCGAAAAACTATCAGCCAGTAGATGGACGATGCCAGGCCGCAGAAACCGGACGTAACGACAAAGCATGCCAGCCCCGCCATGTAAACACGTTTGTAGCCAAGGATATCCCCCAGGCGGCCATAAAACAACAGAAGGCTGCTGATGGTGAGAAGGTAAATCAGCGGAACCCACTGCGCGATGTCGATGGAAGCCCCGAAAAAACTGGCCATGGTTGGTAAAATAACATTGACGATACTGGCATCGATGGGCCCCATGATCCCGCCCAGCATGACCGCGGCAAGGATCATGTATTGTTCTTTTTTCGTGGGAACGGTTTCTTTCGGTTCTGAAATAGGTTCTGCCTTCCTTCTTCATAATTGATCTGAAGGCTTCAATGTTGCAGCTTCTCGCTGTCCGCCTTGAATATCCCCGCTTGCTTTTTCTTCCCTTTCTCTTTGTCAATATCGAATTCCTGCTTTCACCCCCTGTTCGTTCTTGCCTGTCCAACAATCCCCTCAAGCTTTGAACTTCCCATGGTTACGATCCTTCGGGTGGCTGTGGCTTTCTTTTTGTTTTCTAGGGTACGGGAAAAGACAAACCCGGGAAATAACTTCCCCCTGCAAGCAAGGGGTATCAACAAAGGGTTTGATTGGCCGCCCACGTTTTCTTTCCCCCCCCTGTTATTCCGAGCAAGCGGAATTTAACAAGAACACCAACATGAAGCTATAGAGAATAATGATGTAGAAACGGTAGCACCGGGGTGACAGAATAGCGCCGCGAGGAATCTCGGGCAGAGGGAAACGTTGTGCTTGGCTATGGCAACCATTCACTCCATGTCGCTGACGCCAACATATCGGTACGGGGAAAAGATAAAAACCAGGAACCGGTTTATGGCGGTAGTAAGGGGTGCTTGAGGAGGGGATTCTTCGGTCGCGGCATACACCGCCGCTCCCTCAGAATGACAGTATAATTATAAAAGGCGACCTCCCCCCCCTGTCATTCCGAGCAAGCGGAATTTAACAAGAACACCAACATGAAGCTATAGAGAATAATGATGTAGAAACGGTAACACCGGGGTGACAGAATAGCGCCGCGAGGAATCTCGGGCAGAGGGAAACGTTGTGCTTGGCTATGGCAACCATTCACTCCATGTCGCTTACGCCAACATATCGGTACGGGAAAAAGATAAAAGCAGGAACCGGTTTATGGCGGTAGTAAGGGGTGCTTGAGGAGGGGATTCTTCGGTCGCGGCATACACCGCCGCTCCCTCAGAATGACAGTATAATTATAAAAGGCGACCTCCCCCCCTGTCATTCCGAGCAAGCGGTATTTAACAAGAACACCAACATGAAGCTATAGAGAATAATGATGTAGAAACGGTAACACCGGGGTGACAGAATAGCGCCGCGAGGAATCTGACAGGTAAAGCGTTTTTTTATATGGTTGGCAATGAGGAAGGCTTTTACGTTGTCATTGGCGGGCAAGGTCTTCTTCTCGCCCTTTCATGGCTCTTGCCTTCAATTATGTTTGAGTCCCCTTTTCTTTTCTGTTATATTGCTTGTAGAACAAATACATCGGGAAACTTGAGGGAGGAGAATTCTTTGGGGGGCAGCATTGTCAGAAAAATTTTGAAAGATCATCTCGTTTCCGGAAATATGGAACCGGGAACCGAGATAGGGATAACCATCGACCAGACCCTGACCCAGGATGCAACAGGCACCATGGCTTATCTTCAACTTGAAACACTCGATCTGGACAGGGTAACCACCGAATTATCGGTCAGTTATATCGATCACAACACACTGCAAAATAGCTTCGAGAATGCCGACGACCACCTTTATTTGCAGACCGTGGCCGCCAGGTATGGAATCCATTTTTCACGCCCGGGGAACGGGATCTGCCACCAGGTTCATCTTGAACGTTTCGGCATACCCGGCAAGACTCTTCTTGGATCGGACAGTCATACCCCCACCGCCGGGGGGCTGGGAATGCTGGCTATCGGCGCCGGGGGGCTGGATGTCGCCGTGGCCATGGCCGGCGAACCCTTTTATCTTCATATGCCTTCCATAACCAGGATCGAGCTGCAGGGGCACCTGCCCCCCTGGGTCGGCGCCAAGGATATCATTCTGGAAATCCTGCGCCGCCTCACCGTCAAGGGTGGCATGGGTAGAATACTGGAATATGGCGGGGAAGGAGTCGCTACCCTTTCTGTAACCGAGCGGGCCACCATAACCAACATGGGCGCCGAACTCGGTGCCACAACTTCGGTGTTTCCCAGCGACGAGACCACCCGTGACTTTCTCCGCGCCCAGGGGCGTGAAAAGGACTGGCAACCGTTGCTGGCATCTCCGGAGGCCCACTATGATGAAACGGTCACCATCATCCTGGATCATCTGGAGCCCCTTGCCGCATGCCCTCACAGCCCTGACCATGTTCGCCCCCTTCATGAGTTGTCTGCGTTAAAGGTCAACCAGGTTGCCATCGGAAGTTGCACCAATTCTTCCTTCACGGATATGATGCTCGTGGCCCATATCCTCCGGGACAAGGTTGTACATCCGGATGTCAGCCTCGTCATTGCCCCCGGCTCGAAACAGGTACTGGAGATGCTGGCCCGCAATGGAGCTCTGACCACATTGATCCGGGCGGGAGCAAGAATCATGGAACCGGCCTGTGGGCCCTGTATCGGCATGGGACAGGCACCCCCTTCGGGTGGAGTTTCCGTCCGCACCTTCAACCGTAACTTTTCGGGGCGCAGCGGCACCCGCGATGCCCAGGTTTACCTGACCGGGCCGGCGGCAGCCGCAGCCGCAGCCATTCATGGGGAATTGATCGACCCCCGGCAACTTGGAGAATTCCCCCGGATCGAAATGCCTGAAAGATTCGCGGCCGACGATAGCATGATCATCCCGCCGGCAGAAGATACTGCCGCCATTGAAATAATAAGGGGGCCCAATATCAAGCCTCTACCCCGGTTCAGCCCTCTCCCGGATGAGATCACGGGAGAGATACTCCTCAAGGTCGGAGATAACATTACCACCGATGACATCATGCCGGCAGGCTCCAGGATATTGCCCCTCCGCTCCAATATACCGGCCATCTCCGCTTATCTTTTCCATGCAGTGGATCCAACTTTCCCGGAACGGGCCGCCTCCAGGGGCGGTGGAATTATCCTGGGGGGGGAAAATTACGGGCAGGGTTCCAGCAGGGAACATGCTGCCCTGGCTCCCCGCTACCTCGGGATAAAAGCTGTACTGGCCCTCTCCTTTGCCCGGATCCATCATACCAATCTTGTTAACTTCGGCATCCTGCCCCTGGTGCTGCCCGACAGAAAAGCCTATGATGATATCAAGGCCGGTGACTGTCTCCGCATCCCCGACGTGATGCAAAACATCGACGGAGGCAGACTGGAGATAATCAATGAAACCGACAATACCCGCCTCATGGCCACCCATCAACTCTCTCCGCGACAGATCGATACAATCAGGGCGGGCGGATTGCTCAATTACACACGCGAATGTACCCGAAAATGACGTATTTGTCCGACCGCAATGTGGCTTTAAATAATCGGGTGGACAGAACACACCACCTTTATGACTTTACCATCTTCGATGGCAAAACACGTAAACTGCTGGCCAGAATTGTTTCATGCAGGGATGCCCTGGATTATGATGAAGATGCTGTTTTCATGGAAGGTCATACCATATCCGAGTTTTTTCCCGAGCACAAGTATATGACCTACACCTAAGATATGGGTGATGACTGGGAGCATAGAATCCGGCTTGTACGTGTGATCGAAAACCATGACCAGGAATCACCCTTTTTGCTGAAAGCAAGTGGTCAAACACCACCCGAGGATGTGGGTGGCGTGATGGGATTTACCAACTTCCGTGAAATCATGTCGAATCCCGAACACCCGGAATACGAGGAAATGAAGGAATGGTCACTGTATTGGTCACCTGATCTTGAGGAATGGAAACAACGTCCAAGGTTAATACTCTTGTAAATGGAAGCAGGCATCAATTCAATCACTTCACAGAAAAATTTATGAGAGAAAGTCCGGTGGGAAATTTGCACCAAAAATGAACTTTGCCTTGCCCCTATTCCATTATTTCCGGAGTACCTTGATTTGCCCCGTTGTTGTTACAATACAATTTCCCTTCATGTGCCACGGGGGCACAGGACAGGGCCATGGCCTGGGCACAGGCGGTGTCGCGCTCGTGGGAAAGAGAAACCAGGATCTCCCCGATTCCCCGGTGTTTTGCGATCACCCCGGCGTTACCATGGAGTTTTATCCGGGGCGGGCAACCCGTCCGGGAAACAACCTCAACCTCCTTGAGAGCAGCCGGGCCGATTCCGCAACCAATGGCTTTTAGCACCGCCTCCTTCGCGGCATACCGGGCCGCAAACAGGGGAATGGTATCCCCTTTCCGCGTGCTTATGTATTCCATCTCTTTGGCAGTGAAAACACGTTCACGGAAACGTTCCGGAAAGCGGGCCATGACCTTTCTGATGCGTGCAACACTGACGATATCGATCCCCGTACCCATGATCATGATTGAAAAACATCCCCTCCGGAAATATTTTCGGTCAACTACAATTATATGACATACCGATGAAAACTATTTGATATGATATATTAGTATCGATGGTTAGGCAATCGAAACCAAACAAATTTAATTTTTCTTTCCTAAAGGAATTTATCTTTCACTTATAGAATCTTTATTTTATGGAGAGTTTGAAACAAATCAATACCACCTTGCAGCCACTGTTGCGGTACAAAAACATAATTGGACACGCAGAATACAGATTTTATCGGATGAAGCCAGACAAGGGAAGGGGTGCAATCTGTTTTGGATGATCGGATGAAAGTACTTATATGCGATGATTCATTGTTGATCCGCAGGCAACTGAAAGATGCTCTGGAAAAGATGGGCGGATTTGAAATCCATCAGGCAGCGAACGGAAAAGAAGCACTGGATGTTTATAACCGGGTCTCCCCCCATATGGTGCTGCTCGATCTGGTCATGCCGGTAATGAACGGGCTCGAATGCCTCAAAAAAATCAAAGACGCCGACAAAAGGGCCAACGTGGTTATGATAACATCCACCGGTACAAAAGAAAACCTGCGCAAGGCACTTGATCTGGGGGCTCTGGATTTTATTCAGAAACCCTGGAAAGAGGAACAACTTATCAGTGCATTATCGCGTATAAAAGGTAGGTGTTAATTCATGTACGACAAGTTTTTTGGCAGTTTCCTGCTTAACAAAAAATCACTGTCCAAGGAAGAACTTAGAAATATACTGGCCCACATGCAAGATGTCAGAATCAAAATAGGTACCCTGGCCATGTCGGAAGGGCTGATGAAAGGCACCCAGGTTGAAACGGTATTCCAGATCCAGAAGAAAACAGACAAAAAATTCGGTGAGATAGCGGTGGAATTGGGCTATCTTACCGGTAAACAGGTGGAAGAACTTCTAAAGTACCAATCGAGTGAATCCAACCTGCAACTTGGCCAGGCCGCTGTTGACCTTGGCTACTTGAATTATGAAAAACTTGATCACGAGCTGGAAAGTTTCAAAAACGATTCCGGGCTGAGCAGAATCCAGCTCAAGATCCTTGAAGAAGGGGACACGGACAAGATCATCAAGGAATTCATTGATTTTGACCGATCAGCGAATTCGGAGATTTATTACGACTATGTATCGTTACTTTTGAGAAACATCATCCGTTTCCTCGATCAGCAGCCATGGATCGACATCCACAATGAAGACGATCTTGATGATAAATTGACCGTTTACCAGTTCATCGAAAATGAAAGCAGAATTTTTACCGGCTTGTGCATTGATGCAGAGGATCGCGATGTTGTCGCCGAACATTTTGCCAGGATGCCCATTGACAATGACCTGGAATTGGCCGAAGCCTCGCTCAAAGAATTTCTGAACCTTCAGAACGGCATATTTACAGTCAATCTGTCCGGTAAAGGGCTTGAATACCAGATGCAACCTCCGGAAATATCAAGGGGTAGTCTCCTGGAAGAGATAGCCTCGGGGCATCGGATCGGGATCAACATGGGGATCGGTAAAATTGTTCTCGTCCTGGCGCCGTTCTAGGATCGGGGATAGCTAAAAATATCAAAACAACCGGCAGGCGTCTGTCGGTTGTTTTTTTTACAAATGAATCAACTAGGACGATTTATTTTTGTAATCCCCGTCCACGATTCCAGTGACCACGATATCCAGTTTTTCCGTCATATCCAGTTCGTAGGGTGCAGGATGCGGCAGCATCAGGTCCCCGCCTTCATACAATACCCTGACTACCGGGCGCAACGGATAACCCGGTGTGTTGGCAATGACCAATCCGCTTTCATCGTTGCTAAGATTCACAATGGTACCTACGGGATATCCAGCAATAAAAGAGAGGAAAACACGGAGATACTCGACATTGTGGTTGGAACCGGAAACAGAGAACATCTCGATGGCTTCATGGGGCTGATATGCCTTTCTGTAGGGACGGTCGGAAGTGAGGGCATCATAAACATCGGCGATGGCCACTATCTGTGCCAGCGGGTCAATCTCGTCACCTTTGAGCCCCAGGGGGTACCCCCTCCCGTTGTATCGTTCATGATGCTGGGAAATTATTTTCCCCGCCATGTCGGAAAAAACTGAATTTTCCTTGAATAGTTCCAGCCCCTGATCAGGATGCCTCTTCACAACCTCATATTCTTCCTCGGTCAAGAAACCCGGTTTTTTCAGGATCTCATCGGGGGTTTTGGTTTTTCCCAGATCATGAAGCATGGAACCAAGGGCCAGCTTGCAGATCTTGTGACGGGAAAAATCAAGTTTTATACCCATCAACGTGGACAGCACACACACGTTGACGCTATGAGCGAAGGTATAATCGTCGGCCGAGCGGATATCTACCAGGTTGACCACGGTATCCTTGTTGTAAAAAAGCTCATCAATTATCCTGGTTACAATCTTGATCAACCTGTTTTCAAGTTTGCAGATCCGACTCGTGACCCTCCGCCCCGAACCCTCATCATTTACACTGATCATCTGCTTGACGATATGGCATGCCTCCAGGCGGGTCTCTTCGGAAATAACATCCTTGACCACAACGCCCTCCAGACGGTCATCATGTATATAGATATAGCTTACGTCAAGGTCAATAAGGTGCCTGATATAATATGACTTGATCACCACACCCTTGTTCAACAAACATTGGCCTTCGGAACCAAAAATAGGACGCGCCACGACCATGCCCGGCCTGACTTGCCTGATAGCAACCCTGCGCATCATGACCAATCCCCCTTTTGATTCCGACTTTAAATATCTATTCAGTTTATATTATAACAAATTAACAAACATTTTTCTACAAGAGTTTTTTGTTGAGCGCGAACCTTCGGGGGATCGGCCGCTGCGACATCCTGATCTCCGGGGCTGTATTTTGACAATTCTTTTCCCCGGAACAGGAAAGGGTAACCACTACCGGCATGAACTGGTTCCTGTTTTCCCCGTACCGATATATTGGCATCAGCGACATGGAGTGAATGGTTGCCATCGTCAAGCACAGCGCTTGCCTCTGCCCGAGATTCCTCGCGGCGCTATGCCCACTGACAAAGCCCCGTGTTTCTGCATTACCATCCCCCGAAACATAACGCCTGCATACTTGCAAAACACCGCTTGCTCGGAATGACAGGGGGGGGAGAGGTCGCCGCAGGCGACCGAAGAATCCCCTCCTCGTACACACCTTACCATCGCCACAAACTGGTTCCTAGGCTTCTGTCTTTTCCCCGTACGGATATGTTGGCGACAGCGACATAGAGTGAATGGTTGCCATAGCCGGTGAAGGCGAGGAAGCGAAACGGGACTGCCGACGTGATGTCGGCAGCCGGATACTTCACAGGACGTGAAGATTGGAGGTGTTCCCGTTGAGCCCGAGACTGAACCGTTTTTTTGCTATGGCCCATGAACGGCCAAGTCGCCAAGCCAACATATAAAAAAAGAAAAAGAAAACGTAGGCGGCCGAGGAAACCCTTGATAATACCACTTACTCAGGGAAGCTATTTCCTGGGTTTTATCTTTTCGCATACCCACAAAAGAGAGCTTCAGTTCCTGAAGAATCCCCTCCTCGAGTACACCTTACCATCGCCATGAACTGGTTCCTGTTTTCCCCGTACCGATATATTGGCATCAGCGACATGGAGTGAATGGCTGCCATCGTCAAGCACAACGTTTCCTTTTGCCCGAGATTCCTCGCGGCGCTATGCCTGGCAGCCAGGGACCGGTTTCTTGCATTGCTTTACTCCACCAACATAACGCCAGCGTAATGCAAAACGCCGCTTGCCCTGAATGACAACGTAAAAGCCCTGACGGCTGGAGCAGAGTCTTTGCTGTCCCTACCAGCCAGGGCCAGGTTTATACCATCATTTCTACCCGATGCATTTAGCGTTCTTCCGAAGGAACGTTCGATCGGAATGACCCTCCCCCGTACACACAGGCCAGCACCTCATGAAAAGGCAATTGCCCGGAACAAAGACACCATGGAACCGATGGATGGCACACCGAATCATATCGGCTACTGCCTCCTGAAAATCTCATCCGGGAAAGACGTATCCAGTTTCTCCATCACCTTCAGCAGGGCCAGGGATGCCTTGGTCTGGGCCAGCATCTTCAGTCGGTTCCCTGAAAGTTTGATCTTGCCGCTTACAACCGCTCTGATCACATCCATCTCGCCCCGGCAGATCGCTTTCCATGTATAGTAGTCCGAATTGAAGACGAAATCGGATTTTTTATCCGAAGTTCTGGCCATGTAAGCCCATTCCCTCATCTTTCCTCTATGGAAATCCATCCATACATAGAAGGGTTTCGGCAACCCCTTGATACTGGTGGCAATTGTCATCGAAGCTGAAAATCGGGCCGCCGCCGCTTGAAATTCCTGATCAGCATTGATTGTCTCCTTGAAGAGATCGAGCCATTCCGAGGAACCGTACAGAGCCATGTAATCTACCTCCCGGTCATCTTTCTATTTCAAACCACCAACCCGAATTTTTCACATATTTCTTCGTAGTAATCCAACCCCGGGACCATCAACGGAAGCAAATCGATCAGTTTGGCCGCTGCCACTTCCGGCCCTATCTCGATTGTCAGATCCTTGTTTTTTATACTCTCGATCATATCCGTCCTGCCCAACCAGAATTCATGCATGAAATCGGCTTCCATTTTCATGATGATATCTGCCTTGCCTGAAACCCCCTTCCTGATGACTTCCGGGTGTTGCGGGTCAAGCATAACCTGGTAATCGGGGTCCTTGATCTGAAACATGATCACCACATTTTTTTCCTTCAGCTTTTCCACGTTTTCTTCCTTGAACATCCTGTTCATCAACTCTTCCATAACATCTTCCAACTGTTTCTGACTGTCAAATATCAGACCCATTTTTCCGGCTCCCTCCTCAACGTATCATTCAGGCCAGGCTTTCAAAGAAATCCAGGTGCTGCCCGGCAATTGCCTCCCACGTGAACCTGTCATACACGGTTTTCAGTCCCTGTTCTACCAATGTGCTGCTTACCTGTGTATTCTCCAGAATCCTGTCCATGGCCAGTGCAAGCTTCTCCCTTTCCTTGGGATTGACAATCATCGCATCCCTGGAATCGGTCAGGAAAGTACGGATCCCTCCCAGGGAAGTTACCACCACCGGGGTACCGCAGGCCATCGCCTCGATGGCCGTCATCCCGAAAGGTTCAAAACGTGAAGAAAGAACAAAAACCTCGGCTCCGCGATAATAGGGAGCCATCAATTCGTCGGGAACATATCCCGGCATCAGGACACGATCTTCAAGTTCATAACCACGGGCTATTTCCCGGAGTTCATTCTTCAGGTCGATCTCCGGTTGCTTCGGATCTTTGGAACCGCCGCCGATAACAAGGTGGAGATCGGGATATTTCCGGGCCAGGAGTGCAAAGGAATGTATCAGCAGGTCGAACCCCTTGTTGTGATCGATACGCGCCAGTGCCAGAATGTATTTTCCCGGCAACCCCGTCGGACGATCCTCCTCCCCCTCTTTCAGCGGCCGGTACACCTCCACATCGACCCCCGGCGGGATGGTAACCATATCCTCGCTCACAAAGTCATACAGCCGCCTGTAATTTTCGCGTTCCGCCTCGCTGGTCACCGTGATGCCCCTTGCCTTGCTGAAAATAACCCTCTCCTGGGCAATGCGTTCCTCGAAACGAAACAGCTCTTCTGCTCCGGGAACATCCCTGAACCTCTCCTGTTTCCAGGCACCCAGGGAGTGGGAAGTATGTACAAACCACTGCCCTTTCATCTCCGCCACTTTCATCGCCACATATCCTGCATCCCAGTAATGGGAATGATAGATGTCATATTTGAAACCTTTCTGGTCGATATACCGCGCCATATTCTCTGCCAGCTCGTCCAGAACCGGCAGCAATTCTTCCTTCCTGATGAACTCATCGGAACCGGCTGCAATACGGACCACGCGCACATCCTCGTTCACATCCTCCTCCGGCAATCTTCCTTCAAAATTGCGGGTGAAGATATCCACTTTGTATTTCCACCGGCGGGCCAGAGCCTTCGCCAGTTCAAGCACATATACCACCTGCCCACCCGTATCCGTTGCCCCAAGGATGGGCCTGGGGTCAAAATAACCGTGGGTGCTCAACATTGCAATTCTCTTCACTGAAAAACATCCTCCTTCTGCTTTTTTTTCAGGCATCGCTGCCGGGCGCTTTATCTTTCATCTTCGGGAGGTGGCAGAACCACATCGGCCAGGGCTTTGTGTCCGGAGATGATCTCATGTTCGATGGCCAACACTTTTTCCAGGAAATCGGTAGCCGGATCACGTGAACGCGCCAGCCTCGCTTTCTTGGTCTGCCTGTAATCCCGGTCAATAAATACTTTGAAGTCGGCGTTTTCAACTGTCGACACGTAGGTTCCTTCGGCAATGACCACATCGATGCCTTCCACATCCACCTCTTCCTCTGTCAACAGATTCTCATCGAAGACGACCAGGGGCTTCCTGATTGTTTTTTCCCGACCCGATTTGACGGCCCTGACATCTTCGTCGAGTTTATCCAGCCTGACTTCCTGCAAACCAACCCAGCTTGTATCTTCCAGGCGGCGCTCATGATTTGTCCGAGGGGGTAAAATAAAGTAATCATCCTGTTGCAAGATCAGCGTTCTGTACCCCTGTTCCTCGCATAATTCAGCCAGGACAACCGCCGTCTCCGATTTTCCGCTGCCCGATTCCCCGCCGATAGTCACGGCCAGGGGCACTCCGATCTCTTCAATTTTTTTTATCAAGGCAGGAAACACAATTGCCGCCGACTGACGATGGTAATCGGTGATTACCAGTTTGTCACCAATCATTTTTCCAGTTTCCCTCCTTGCTGCTGTCTGCAATATTCCTTTATATATCTGTATTGAAATTATTCAACGAATAATTCCAAAAATCCTTCCCATCGCCTTCCCTTCCGCGTTTTCCTTCACTTTTCCGTATTCTTCCCCGAATCCATGAAATCTTTTCTTCATGCTCTGCCCCTGAAATCCGGGAATACAGACTTGCAAGTGGGGAAAGATATAATCAAAATTGCTGATCCCGGCAAAGGAGGTGTTCAAGAATGACAAAGGTGAATTGCAGTGTCAAAAATTGCCGTTTCTGGGGAGAGGGAGATATCTGCATGGCGGATTCCATCTGGGTCAGGAACAATCTCGAAAGTGCTCTCGAAGAAAATTTTTACGACGTCGAATTTGCAGAAGACATCGAGGACCCGGGTTCCGAAGAGTCAGCGTATTACTATGCCGATACCTCCGCACAAACTTGCTGTGAAACGATGCAACCGAAAAATACAGGTGAAGAAGCTGATCCATTTTTCAATCACGAGCCCGGGCGCGGATAGAAACCAAAAGGTTGCTGCAGGGCAGCAACCTTTTTTATCACAATCAATTGCCCCTTCCCTCATGTCACCGGGGGCCCATCATGCCCGGAAATAACTGAAAAGCCGGCCAAAATCCAGTCCGGCAATGATCCGGTCCATGTACTGATCATAAATATAACTGCACCCTTCTTTCAACTGATGGGAAGTGATGCCGTGCGATATGGAAAGAACTGCTTCTATGTAAGCCGCCAGATCATCACACCCCTTGATCACCTCCCCATCAACGGCGCAGTAAGCATCTTCATTGTAAAGAGTATCTATCTCCTCCGCGGTCACGAACTCAACTTTTCTGTCCCTGATGATCCTGTTTTTGAACTCGTCCCGGATATAATATTTGATCTCCCCGTGCCATGAAAGGGGAAGCAGGGGCAGAATCCTCTCTTCGACCTGCCGATCCTCGATCTCCTTGATGATCTCTCCCAACCCTTCAACCGACCTCTTGATCGGGGAGATGATATCCCTGGTCAACACCTCGGGAAGGTCATGGAAGAGGCCGGTAAGATAATTGCTGCGTATCCTTGCCTCGCATGCCCCCAGTTCCACCGAACACAGGTAAGCAAGCATGGCCACGATCAGCATGTGCCCCAGAACCGAAGTTTCCGGAACGCGCGGGGAATGAGCCCATCTCTGCTGAAAACGAAGCTGCCCGGCCAGATCGAGGAAATTGTAAGTCTTCTTCCTCATGCCCAGTTTTCGCACCCCGACCAGCTCGTAATGTTCTTCCAGCTCATTTTCAATCTGCTGCCTGGTCTCCTCCACACCGTAAATACTCTTGTTGAGATTGTAAATCAATTTGAATTCCCAGTCGCTGGCCAGGTAGTGAGCAGCGTGCAGGATTTTCTTCTCCGCCAGGCAGTAATCCTGATCGAAAAGGTAGCATTCAAACTTCTCGGTGAAATCGTCCCCGACTGTGGATATCTTTACCTTCAGACTGTCGAGCACAAAGCGGTTCAATTTCTCGCCCTTCTCGCTCATCAACCTGTGAAATATCGGCGGTTTGATGTCTGTAAGCGTGATGCGGTGCATGAACTCGAACATGCCGCCCTCGATCAGTCTTCTCCAATCAACCTCCTCCGCCGCCTCCTCCTCGAATTTGGCGATCATGTAGGCGATGATCATCTTGTGGGCCTGCTTGTCCAGTTCCGTGAAACCCTTGTTGAAACGTATATGGTCGTTCCAGCGCTGAATGTGGGCCGCCTCGTAAAACAGCTCCAGCAAGCTTTTGTTGATCATTCCTTATCTCCCATATCTTCCAGGCTTTCAGAAACCAGTTTCCGAAGCCCGTCTTCGGTAACGCCGATATCTATCAACAATTCCTCCCCGGTACTGCTGATCGGCCCCGGGGAAACCATGGCAAATATATCCCAACCCAATTTTTCAACGATCCCCTCGCGCGAGATCCCCAGCAGGGAGCCAAGATCAACACCAACCCTGTCTTCAATCACGGAGATACCATCTTTCTTGCGTGCAAACCTTTCCAGGTAGCTTCCTCTTCTGGAAATCTGTTTTAAAATGAGATTGAGCGCCCAGCTGTCTGAATGAACCTTCTCCTCGAAGGAAAAACCCAATTCCAGCTTCTCCGCGTTGAAAAACAACGAATCGATCCTGATGGTGTAGAGTGCCTTGAAGGGGAACATCCTGTACTTCCCCCGAGCATAAACCTTGAGGTCGCCGCCCTCGATGGAAAAAACGATCTTTTCGATTATCTCCAGGCGAGATGCAAACGGTGCCGCGAAAAGATTCAACACCCTGTCAGAAATAACAATACGCCCAACAGTATGTACCGTCTCTCCCTTGCCCGTTTCAAATTCCACCGATCCCCCACCTTTGCAAGAATACAAAGATATCAATCAGAACCCCCGATCCTCACCAGGGTTTGTAAAAATTCTGGGTATAGTATATACGGAAACTGCCTCCGAAAGCCACCCCCGCACCCATGTAATCAAGATCCGTCCCCAGAATATTGCCCCGGTGTCCCAACGAGTTCATCCATGCCTCGTGAGCCATGATGGCACTTTTGGGGCCGGCAGCAATATTTTCTGCACATCTGCTCCAGTCAATCTCTTCCCTGGTCATGCGCTGGCCGGGGCTCTCGCCTTGCAGATTTACATGAGCAAAATAATCATTATACGCCATATCCTGGCTATGTTTTCGTGCTGACATCCGTGCCTTCTCGCACCACTGAAACGGAGGTTTACCATACCTGGCCCTGATGGCATTGGCCAGATCCATCGATTGCCGCTCGTATCCCTCCCTCAGTGCAGTGCTGAAGGGAATGTTATCTTCTTCCATGCTTTCTTCCACATCCCTGTCTATCAGCTGCACCGCCGTGACCTTGTCCCCTGCCGAATCAATTATATCCAGAAAGAAATAGGCATAGTAGCCATCCCCATCATCAAACAGATATACCGACATCTGTTTTTTCTGATTCTCGTTGAACAGATAATTAATGTTCCCTTTTAGAATACCTTCCAGCGGGACGCCATACCGCGCCACCAGCTCCTCGCGGGTGGAGCCCAATCCGATGCTGCCCCCCATCTGCCAGCAGTCAGAATTCGTATAGATGCCGACGACCTTTCCCCCGTCGACGCCCACCTGAATATATTGGTCATAATTCCGATTGTATATGTACCATTCAAAACCGTATTCGCTCGGGTCTTTGCGGGCAGGCTCTCCCAGGTTCCGAAGGAGTTTCGCCTCCGTATCCCCCATCGCTATTTCCCGGGAAGGAGGCCCGTCCAGTCCCACGACATGTCGTAGAATAGCGATGGCATCGCTCACATCCACTTTGCCATCGCCGTTCAGATCCGCCCTCGCCTCTTCTTCATCGGACAATGTTCCGAGCCCCACGACATGCCTCAAAACCAGGATCGCGTCGAAAACATTGACCACCCCGTCACCGCTGACATCACCGGCCATCATCTCTTCTGCCGCAACCGGATCACCCGGGACAAAGAAAATACATATCATAAAAAGCAAGATTATAGATGTTATTTCCCTGCCTCTGTTCATGATGGTTATCCCTTCCGGCTCAACTGGCCATATCAGTTTTCCTTGATAAAGCGTACCGTATTTTCAACATAGGTCAGATACTCCTCGATCTCGGCCTCCCTGCGCTCGGCCGGCCATCCGTAAAAAGAGGCCATGATCGCGGCAACCTCGGCGGCCAGCCGGGGTTGTTTGTAATGCCAGATCATCCACTGCGCTTCTGTCCGGCGGCAGAGGACATCAATCAATTTCGGTGCATTCTCGTGCTCCAGGATAAATTCGATCTCCGCCCGGCAATGGGGATACCCCTCCAGCAAGGGTCGGCCACTTTCCGGATCCTTCTTGACCCTCTCCAGGATACGGATCCCCTGGCGCCCGAATTGTCGGTAAAGGTAATCGATCTGCTCGGGCCACGACACCCCGTGCAATCCACCGGCAATCAGCGCGGCGTCGAATTCCCTGCGGGAGATCCCTACCTTGAAGGGCACCTTCGAATAACCACGGCGGGAATGCTCGGAACGTTTGAAACCGGGCAGATAACCTTTATCCACGAGATAGAAAAGAAGTTCCTCGGCCATCCGCCGATGTGTCGTCGATTTCCCCCCCGCGATGGCCACAACGCCGTTATCCGTGGCCATGATTTCATGTGTGCGTGAAACATCCGACTCATGCCTGGCCCCCTCCTGTTTGATCAGGGGCCTGATCCCGGCGAAGGTCCCTATGATATCATCATAGGTAAGCCGTGCATGGGGGAACATCCTGTTCACCGTGCGCAGAAGGTAATCACAATCCTCCTTTTTGCACCAGGGTTCATCCAGATTCCTCGACTCCGGATAATAGGCCGTATCGGTGGTGCCGATCACCGTAACCTTCCCCCTCCTCAGAACAAAGAAGAAACGCCCGTCGTCAAAAGAACGCAACCCGAAAGCATTTCTGTTGCCGATACGCTCGTTGGGAACGATGATATGCACACCCTTGGTCGGATAGATCCTGGGCCGATCATACCCCGCCTTGCCCAGAAGCTCATCCGTCCATATCCCGGTAGCGGAGACCACCACCCGCCCCCTGATCTCGAAAGAGCCGCCGCCCAGCTCATCGCAGACCACGACCCCCCTGGCCCGTCCCGAGGAATCCAGTCGGTAATCCTCCACCCGGGCATAGTTCAAGGCCACGGATTTACCGGCGGCATATTCCAGGCTCTCTTTTATTATTTCCAGGGTAACACGGGCATCGTCACAGTTGGTATCATAGTAAAACCCTGCCAGGAGCAGCTTTCCCAGCTCCGGGCTCTCCGTCTCCAGCGCCGGTTCAAATTCCTCCACAAAGTTTTTTTTGAAGATCCTTGACTTCCGGAAATTCTTGAAGCCGCTGCACCAATCGGAAAGAATCTCGTAAAGCTTCACCCCCACCTTCACCATTATGGGCCGATCCTGCCCCTTTTCGTAAGCGCAGTACATGAAGCCCAGAGGCCGGACCAGGTTGGGCAGATGATGCAGCAGCCAGTTCCTTTCCGTGGTCGACTCTCTCACCAGTCCGAACTCACGGGAAGAAAGATACCTGATCCCGCCGTGAAAGAGTTTCGAGGATCTCGAGGAAGTACCGAAAGCAAAATCGCGTTTATCCACCAGGCAGAAAGATATCCCCCGCAGAGCACATTCGCGGGCTATACCCGCTCCGGTAATACCCCCCCCGATGATGACCACATCGTATTCACCGGCCGCCGCTTTTTTTATCTGTTCAGCACGGCCTTCCGCACTCCATCCGGATGGTACAGTCATTGCCATATCTGATCACCTTTTCAGTCTGTATTCTTCTCCCCCGGCGAACCTCGGATCCCGGTTCAAGTTATCGATTATTTCATCTTTCTCCTGGCAAAGCGGTAGTCGGGATCATCGTCCCGTGAATCATCCAGCCCCATCTGCACGCCGGGGTTCAGGATTCCTTGCGGATCGAAATATTGTTTCAATGCACGGTAAATCCCCATATTGCGCGATCCGTGAAAGTGTTCCATCCATGGTGCCAACATCTTGCCCACCCCATGATGGTGGCTCAGGGAACCGCCGCTCTTCACTATTTCATCCACCAGCCTGGCCTGAAATTCCCGGTATTCATCGATATCATCCATCCTGGCAAAGAAGATAAAATAAAGGTTGGTCCCGTACGGATAAAAATGCGAGGCATGGGTCATGCAGACCGTTCTGGGTCGGCTTTTGGCAAAAGCGCGCACCTGTTTGTGGATCTGGTGCAGATTGCTCCAGGACACCGACGTCTCCAGTGTATCGGTGATGATCCCGTAATCCTGCAGATCCTCCCGCAGGTACGGGTCCGTGTAGCGGCTGTGTTCCCATTTTTTGGCCGCGTACCCCGTAATGGTCATCGCCCCGTGCTTGCGGGCGATGCGATGGATCTTCCTTCTCACGTTCCGGGAAAATTTCCTCTCCCCTTCCGTATGTCCGAGCATCAACGATCTGCTGCCCGGCTTGTAGCCCAACAATTTCAATGCCGAATCGAGGATGGTACCATCTATTCCGTACAATTTCAGCCCGATATCCGTCTCCTCCTGATCGGATATCCTCAACACCGAGGGCAGTCCGAATTCACCCTGGCATATCTCCCGCGAGGCATTGACGGCATCCTCCCACGTTTTGAAGATATAACCGTATCTGAATCTGTTCCGGGGCATATGCCTGAAGATCTTCATCTTCACTTCGACGAGAATGCCGAAGCATCCCTCGCTGCCCTTCATGATATCATTGACCCTGGGCCCGTTGGCACAATGAACATAATCCTCGGTCATGATTGTTCCGATCGGAGTCACATATTCCCCGCTCAGGATCAGATCATAGGCGTCGCCGTAGTAAGTGGAAGCCTGGCCCGAACTGAGCGTTACAATCCAGCCCCCCACCGATGAATACTCGAAAGACTGCGGGAAATGCCCGCCGGTGTAATCATACCTGGTGTTGTATCGCTCGCGGGCATTGTTGAGAGCCCCCTCGTATGCCGGCCCGAATATACCGGCTTCCACCGTGCAGGTCCGATCCTCCTCGTTGATCTCCACGATTTTATTCATATGCGTCTTCAACACAAGTGTGATGCCGCCCTTCTCCGGACGCAGGCCAAAATTAACCGAGGAGCCTCCCCCGAAGACATAGATGGGAATCCGTTGATCATGGCAGTAGGCCACTATCTCCGCTACCTCTTTCTTGTTGCGGGGATGAACCGTGATATCGCAGATCTCCCTGATAACGCCATCACGCAGTTCCCATGCCTCCTCGATGGTCTTCCCCGTGGAATAATACAGGCGTGAGTAATCATCGTCCGTGACGTTCCCGTCTCCGACAATCGCCTTGAACTTCTCGATATGCTTCTGCTCGATATTGACCGGCCTCTCTCCGATGTCCACCCGGTTGAATCCGGTTTTATGACGAGTTTTGAAATCTTCATCGGACATCCCGAAAACATCTCTCAAAGCCCGGTACATCCCCTTGCTGGGATGCCTGAACCCGAGTGGATCCCCCCATTTGAAAACGGAACGGTATGAACCTTCCGGCGGGGCTTCCTCGATCCATTCCGGCATGAATTTATTTTTTCTGCTCATGTTGCTCCCCCTCACCTTATAGTTGCGGATAACCGGTTATCCGCTGGATGTTATCATAGAGATCCTTCAGACGTGGAAATATCCTTGTAAACACATCCCGGTAAAGCTGCCGGTAGATATTGACGTTCTCCGCGCGGGGAATGAAAGTATCCGTGTAATGAACCATATTACGGATAGCTTCCTCGAATGAAGGGTAAACGCCTGTCCCCACCATCCCGATGATCGCTGCCCCCAGGCCCGAGGCCTCGTAGGTATGCACCCTCTTCACCGGCAAATTCATGATATCGGCAGTTATCTGGCAGATGGCATCGCTTTGTGAACCGCCTCCGGCGATGGCCACCTCCTTCATTTTCTGCCCCGATCTCTTTTCGATCTTCTCCAGCCCCTCGTAAAGGGCAAATGAAACTCCTTCGATTATGGCACGGTAAACATGTGCATGGGTATGCACATCGCCGAAACCGATCAGGGAACCTTTGGCCGTTGGGGTAAGGATACCGGGCGACCACATCGGGTGCAGCAGTAACCCGTGACACCCCGGGGGAACGCTATCCAGTTTGGTATTGAGCAACACCTCCGGCGCCACGTTCATCTTCTCCGCATCCAGAACCTCTTTCTTGGAAAATTCGTTCTTGAACCAGCTCACCAGCCAGTAGCCCCGGAATATCTGCACCTCGGGGTTGTAACATCCCGGTACAACCGCAGGGTAAGGCGGCAGGAACTTGATCGCCTCGTAGTAACGCCTGGCCGTTGTCTGGATGGTAGCCGTCGTTCCCAGACTGATGCTCCCCATGCTCTCATCGAGGCATCCCACCCCCAGGGTCTCGCACCCCTTGTCCGACCCACCGGCAATCACCGGCAACCCCGGCGGCAACCCCGTCTCGGCCGCAGCCTTCTCCGTCACCTGGCCGATGATTGTACCCGGTTCGACGATGTCAGGCAACTTCGATGTTTCGACGGGCATCAGCTTGGCTTTCAGATTGTTTTTCCGGTACCATGTTTTTTTCTTGTAATCAAAAGGAATGAATCCGATCTGCGCCGCATTGGAATCGACCATTTTCCCGGTAAGAAGATAATTCATGAACCCGGAAACCTGAAGATATTTGTCGGTTTTCGCCCAGATATGGGGTTCATTCTCTTTGATCCAGTTCGATTTGGCTTTCCTGTAGAAAAGGGCCAGAGCCTGCTTCATCCCTGCCAGGTTCACGACCATATTCTCCAGCATCGAAAAATCGGGAAAACCCGTGGCCATGCGCTGATCCAGCCACAGAATCACCGGGCGCAGCGCCTGCCCATCCCTGTCCACGCAGACCGCGGAATCCCGCAATGTTGACAACACCACCCCCCGCAGCTCGGGCCAGATCTCCTCGTTGCCCCGGCGTACCCCTTCAACAACGCGGCACATACTCCTCCAGTAGTCCAGGGAATCCTTCTCTGCCCAGCCGGGATGGGCGGAGAAATACGGTTCGTATGCCAGTTTTTCCTTGGCGACAATCTTCCCGCCATCATCAACGATGATCGCCCTGACACTCTGGGTGCCAAAATCTATGGCCAGGACATACTCTTGATTACCTCTATTTTTCTGCTTCATTCGGACCACCTTCATCGTCTTTTGTCAATAAATATTTATCCATCAGGCCCCCATAATCCTTCTTTATTCTTCATCACTCTTCATCTTTCTCCCCCCGTGCACCTGCAAGAAAAATTTTACACAGCAACAACCTGAATCCCCGTGTGGCAGAGGCCGGAATGGTGGCCGTAAATCGAAGTATGGAAAGAAACCCGCTGCTGGCATCGGCAATCGATCAGAAAAATTCCGCCTGCTTGAATGGGACCATGTGGCGCCCCAACCCCAGCCGGTGGCCGGGCAATCCCAGGGCCAGCCCCACCAGCTGGGCCAGGTGTAGGGTTGGTATCCGGGGAGCAGCCGCATCCCCGGGTTTGAACAGATCCAGCTGCATCTGGCAGAGTGGACAGGGAGTAACGATACAATGCGCCCCGGCCCCGGCAGCCTCCCTCAGCAGAAGGCCGGTCGCCCGTTCCACATCATCCTTGGCGGTGAAGAGTGCGTGAAAACCGCAACAGCGTAGCCGCTCCGCATACGGTACCGGTTCAGCTCCCAGCTCGCGGATGACATTTTCCAGGCTGCCCGGGTTCTGTGCATCCTCATGATCCATGATCTCCGGCGGCCGGACAGTGTGGCAGCCATAAAAGCCGGCCACTTTCAAACCCGAAAGGTGCCGGCGGATATTGTTACGGATCATCTCCGGCTTCCGATCAAGTTCCCAGAGAAGCTGCGTCACCCGGGCCTGCCCGCGGTATTCCATACCTCCGGCCTTCAAATAGCGGTTTATCTCTTCTCTCCGGCCATCCCTGTCCAGTTTTTTCCGGGCATACAGCAACATGAAAGCGCAGGTAGAGCATACCGTCAGCAGGGGCAACCCCATCCGTTCCGCAAGAGCCAGGTTCCGTGCGTTGAGAACAAGAGCCGTGACCTCATCCTCATTCTGAATATTTGTTGCCCCGCAACAACTCCACCCCGGCATCTCGATCAGTTCCATCCCCAGGCGCGCCCCGACTTCCATCGTGGCCTCGTAAGCTTCCGCAGCAAACCCTTTCAGGACGCAGCCTGGAAAGAAAGCATATCTCATCGCTTCAACTCTCCCCTGCGCAGGCGCAGCATATCCTGCAACCTGTCGTGCCCGGTTATAACCCTGGGCCGATTGCGCAAACTGATCTTCCCCCTGGCAATCAGGCGGAAAACGAGGGGCAGTCGGCCCATACTTTTCCATAAACCTTCCGTGCGCAGCCCCAGCTTGATCTCATCCAGACGGCCCGTATTTTCCATATCTTTCAGAAAAGACCGGGCATGCCTCGGTCCGGCAGTTTTCACAAACCCGGCCCGCATGGTGGCCTCCCTCATCCGGGAGATGTCCTCGGCGGGCTTCACTCCCTGGGGACACTTGGTCACACATTCCTGACAGTAAAAACATTTCCACAGCCCATTTTGCAAGGCCGGCTCCAGATGATGCAGGGGGTCATCACTGCGGGAATCTTCCGCAAATTTGCGCGCAGCCGTGAACACGAATGGTTCCAGAAAATCTGCCGCATCCTGTGCAAGTTTGTTGCATTCCGAGGCGCAAGCCCCGCACAAATTGCAATTCCACATCTCATGTACCATGTCAACATTCCGGGGGGATTGCAGGGAGCCATTCTGCCCGAAAACCCCCTCATCGGCAATCAGCCCCGGGCAGACAGCCCGCAAGCGCGACAGTTTTTCATCCCAGTCCACCACCAGGTCACTGATCACGCGAAAATTGGCCAGCGGCCCGACAGTCAGTATATTCGAAGACCATCTTCTCAGAAGATCGTCCAGACGGGTATCGCAGGCCAGAACCGCATTCCCGTTCACGCGCACGGCACAGGACCCACAGATAGCCGAACGGCAGGAGGCCGTGAAATTGAGGGAAGGGTCCTGCTTCTCCTTGATCTCGATCAGGGCATCGAGTACAGTCATCCCTTCCCTGCAGGCAAAAATGTATTCCTGAAGATAGGAATCGGAGCCATCATAACGTTCAACAACAAACGTGACTTCTTTCACCGGGATCCTTCCTCCTTCCCCCCACCGTTCCTTGCCGGACCGTCAACCTGCCGCCAGGTTACCCGTGGAGATCCATCGACCAGGGACACCGATGTATGTTTCAGAAAATGAATGTCGTCCCTCTCCGGAAAATCTTCCCGGCAGTGCGCACCCCTCGATTCACGCCTCTCCAGGGCCGCCGCTACCGTGACCCCGGCAAGAAGAAGCATGTTGCCCACTTCAAGAAAATGGGTCAGGGCCGTGTTGAAAAGTGAGGCGCGGTTTCCAATGAAAGCCTCCCCGTATGCGGCCGTCAGCGTATCCACTTCCATGGCGGTCGATCGCAGATCATCCTCGTTGCGGAATATCCCTGCCCCGGCCCAGAGAACTTCTGCCAGCCGCTCCCGGAGAGGGATCACCGAAGGGCCGGCATCCCGCCGCCGGGCCCTTTCTATCCGTTCCCGAACGGCAGCCGCCAGCCCATCAAGACCGTCCCTGTCCGGAATCGGCCCCATTGCCCGCGCGTAGGCCGCCGCACCGGCACCGGCCACCTTGCCTGTAACCAGGGATTCTGCCAGAGAATTTCCACCCAGGCGATTGGCCCCGTGTATGGAAACACAGGAACACTCGCCTGCGCCGAAGAGACCCGGCAAGGCCGTGGCCATCGTCCGGAAATCAACGATCTCCATCCCCCCCATGCAGTAATGAGCGGTGGGGCGGACGGGAACGGGGCTATCCACGAGATCAACCCCTTCAAAAAGCAGTGCATCATGGTGAATCTGCGGCAGCCGGGCCATGATCTTCTCCCTCCCCAGATGCCTCAGATCCAGGAATACATGGGCCTCCGCACCCTCCCCGGCTCCCCGCCCCTCCCGTATCTCTCTTTCGATAGCCCGTGCAACCATGTCACGGGGTGCCAGTTCCATCGTTTCAGGGGCGTACCGTTCCATGAATCGTTCGCCCCGGTCATTGATCAGAATTCCTCCTTCACCGCGGGCAGCCTCCGTGACAAGTGCCCCGCCGTGCAGGAACCCTGTGGGGTGAAATTGAATCATCTCCGGGTCAATCATGGGGACGCCCGCCCTGAGAGCAGCGGCCACCCCGTCACCGGTGGAGATGAAAGGAGCGCTCGTCCGTTTCCAGTATATCCGCGCATATCCCCCCGTAGCCAGAATGACAGCCCGGGCCACGATTGGCACGATCATTCCCGTCTCGATATCGCGGGCCACCACGCCGGCAATACGGCCCCCCGCCACGGCCAGTTCCAGCAGTTGCCAGTTGCTGAGGATGGTGATTCCCGTGGAAAGAACCCGTCCGAAAATCGTGTGCAGAAGCATATGCCCCGTCTTGTCCATCGCATAATTGGTACGGGCATGAACCTGCCCCGCCATCTTCCTGCTGGCGATCCGCCCATCCACGGTGCGGCTGTATGGCATCCCCCAGTAATCGGTCTCCCGTATGATCTGTGAAGCCTCCTTCACAAAAAAACGGATGGCATCGCGGTCACCCAGGTAATCACCGCCGATGAACGTATCCTGTTCATGATCGGCCAGCGTATCCTTGTTTCCGGGAAAGTCAAGTACACCGTTGATCCCGCCTTCGGCCATGCAGGTTGCCGCACGGGTGGGCATGGTCTTGGAGATGATCATCACGGAAAGTTGAGAATCTTTGGCGGCCTCCAGGGCCGCCCGCAGGCCGGCGGCGCCGCTGCCGACAATCAATACATCGCAAGAAAGCATGGTACAACCCATTTCCGTATATATTTTGAATGTTGCCCGTCATATATTTGTTACGGTATACTAATCAATCATAACGATACCGACAGTATTCGTCAATTGTGGCGAGGCCTTGACACAGAAGTGAAATTTCATGACCATTCCAGGTACCTGGATTGATGCAATAATTCAGCAAATTCAAGCACGGATCATCACTTGCACCAAACATTTTAACATCACTTTGTTCAGAACACATTGGTAATTAATGAGAAGTCAGCGCGCAGTTCACCCCGGTTCGATTGCACGGGGATCATGACCACGGCTGTAATTCGTAGGGGACCTCCATGCGGGGATCCACATCCTGCAGCCAGAGATAAACCCAGGCCCTCGTCCTCTCTCCCGTATCATCAAGAATGACCTCGGTAAGTTCCCTCCGGTAGAAATAATCGTTGCCCTCAAGGCGATCAAGCTCTTCCCAGACAGAAGGATCAACCTTGAACAGTTCACCCTTGACCTTCCGCCCCTCGCCGCGTACTGCCCCCAGGTACGGATCGGTAACCCTGTACAGGCGCAGTCCTTCCGCGGTAGCCGTTCCCAGGAAAATACTCCCCCTCAGCAGTGCGGAATTGCTTTTTCCCCTCATGAGGCTTCCGTACACAAAGATTTTGTTGTTCACCTGTTCCCACCTTCCGCCGCATTTGTTTACCTCCCCGTGTCGGGGTAATCCTGATCATGCATTGATAAGTGCTTTCCAGCGGCTGGACAGATCATGCAGGTATTGATTGATCTCCTCTTCCAGAACATGTTCGGCGCCGGCATGAGTGGCGTGCGCCCCGCATTCCGCCACCATCTTGCGGAGAGAATCCGGCTCATCTATGATCGGGCAGGGAGCCAGATGATTATCATTGAAAGGCTGCCCCCCCTGGTAAGCCCTGAAAAAAGAGTTCTGCAGAACCTCCTTCAAGCTTTTTTCCCTGATGTTATCGACGGCAAAATGCACAAAAGCGCAGGGCTCCACCTCGCCGGCAGCGTTGATGTGAAAATACTGCCGCCCTCCGGCAATGCACCCCTCGGTGTACTGGCCGTCATTCCAGAAATCGAGGATAAATAGCGGCCTGTTCTGGCGCAGTTCCCCCACCCTTCTGTTCATCCACAGGCGCTGCTCGGGCGAGAGCATCATCCGCACGTCGGGATTTCTTCCTATGGGAATATAATGAAATGCCCATGTGTAGAGAACCCCTTTCTTGATAAGGAAATCGATGAAACGGTCACTGAAAAGTTCCTTCACGTTGCTGCTCATCGCCGTCACCGATGCACCAAAGAATACACCGCGCTCCATCAGCAGATCCATCGCTTTCATCACCCTGTCAAAAGTGCCCGTCCCCCTTCTGGCATCCGTATGTTCCTTCCAGCCTTCAAGGCTGAAAGCGGGGCTCAGGTTGGCCCTTTCGGCAAGCTGATCTGCTTTTTTCTCATCGATCAACGTTCCATTTGTGAACGCCACAAAAAAAGAATCCGCATTCTCCTCCAGTATGTCCATCAGGTAAGGATAACAGAATGGCTCACCCCCGGAGAGTACAATCCAGTGAATGCCTATTTCCCTGGCTTCGGCTATGATCCGGTTCAGCAGCTCCGGTTCCAGCATATCCGACTTGCTGTATTCCCCCGCCCAGCAACCTTTGCAACGCAGATTGCAGGCCGAGGTCGGATCGATAAGGATGGCTGCAGGAACCGAAACGCCCAGTTCGGCCGCTACCTTCTCCCGCTTTGGCTTGCCGTAAAAGCCCCCCTTGATAACCCAGGAATTGATCAAATTGAATAGTAGTTCCTCATTTTTAAGCAACCTTCTGGCCTGCATCAACACCTGGGGATTCTTCCTGCAAAAATCCTTGAACAGGGCTACCCACCGTTTGTGATACGGTTTGATCGCCACATGGTGCAGATAATCAAGGGTTTTCATCAGGTTCTTTTCCGGATCTTTATGCAAGTATCTGATCGCTTTTTCCAGCGCAAATTCGGTCACCTTCTGTTTGGCGGTATCAAACATCATCTACTCACCTCCGATAAAATTGGCCTTCAGACCCGACTGGCCTCGTCTATCAATGTCAGGTGTCATCAATCCAACCGCCCTTTAACCTTTTCCAAGGGAAAAGGGAGAAACAGATCAAAGTTAATTCTAACCACATCCATCTACTTTTATGCGCGCCTTCCATTTCTTGCCAACCCGGCAATTCCTTTCCCCGCCTGTTTTTTCAGCCTTTCCCGGTATCTATCCACCCCCCACGATGTTTTTCCCTTCACAACTCCAACAGCTCGAATCCGCTCTGCGGATCCAATTTCCTTACAGCCAAGGTATCCAGTATCTCCATGAGAACCATTTCCCCGATCTGCCATATCTCCACACCTTCACGGGTACAACCGGTAACTGTCTCCCGTTCCCGGCCAAATGCGGAATGCAGATGTAATCGGGGGAAACCCTCTTCATTTTTGAACAGGGTGCCGAATCCAACCGATTCACTGATACCCGTAAGCGCCGTTATCATGCCGATGGGCCTGCCCCTTTCAGTACCCTCTTCCGGCCCTACCACTACCTTGCTGCCTCGTTCAGCTCCCCCCAGAAAGAAAACCATCGCTGCCTCTATCCCCTTTTCCGCGGCGAACCCTTCGATTGCCTCCGGTATCCTGTCCCCCTGTTCCAATCTCAAAATGAAGATACGGCCCGTTCTGCCCTCTGCATATTTCATCCTTGATTCTCCTTTTGTAGCGATAGAACTGAGTACATATAGAATAATTGAATCGGAGTTGTGGTTGTGGCCTTCGCCAACCCTGAACTTTATTCGCGTACCATGTATTTTAACATTTTTTCTCGGCCCTTTCCACCCGTACGGTCATATTATTCAAGGAATCGAGGAATCCCGGTGCTGCCATTCCGGATAATTGCCCTCTTATCAACTATACGAATAACCCGTCCCGGCTATGGCAACCATTCACTCTATGTCGCTGACGCCAACATATCGGTACGGGGAAAAGCAAAAACTAGGAACCAGTTTAGGCAGGTAGTAAGGGATGCTTGAGGAGGAGATTCTTCAGGAACTGAAGCTCTCTTTTGTGGGTATGCGAAAAGATAAAACCCAGGAAATTGCTTCCCCCCCTGAGTAAGTGGTATTAACAAGGGTCTCCTCGGCCGCCCACATTTCCTATTTCTTTTTTTATATGTTGGCTCGGCGACTGGGCCGTTCATGGGCCATAGCATAAAGAACGGTTCAGGCTCGGGCTCAACGGGAACACCTCCAATCTTCACGTCCTGTGAAGTATCCGGCTGCCGACATCACGTCGGCAGTCCCGTTTCGCTTCCTCGCCTTCACCGGCTATGGCAACCATTCACTCTATGTCGCTGACGCCAACATATCGGTACGGGGAAAAGCAAAAACTAGGAACCAGTTTAGGCAGGTAGTAAGGGATGCTTGAGGAGGAGATTCTTCAGGAACTGAAGCTCTCTTTTGTGGGTATGCGAAAAGATAAAACCCAGGAAATTGCTTCCCCCCCTGAGTAAGTGGTATTAACAAGGGTCTCCTCGGCCGCCCACATTTCCTATTTCTTTTTTTATATGTTGGCTCGGCGACTGGGCCGTTCATGGGCCATAGCATAAAGAACGGTTCAGGGAGTGAGTGTGTTCAACTAGGGGATTCTTCGGTCGCCCCAAAAAACAGGGCTCCCTCAGAATGGACAGGTAATACACTGTCCACATCACGTCGGCAGTCCCGTTTCGCTTCCTCGCCTTCACCGGCTATGGCAACCATTCACTCCATGTCGCTTACGCCAACATATCGGTACGGGGAAAAGATTGAAACTGGAAACAGTTTATGGCGATGGTAAGCTGTGTACGAGAAGGGGATTCTTCGGTCACCTGCGGCGGCCTCCCCCCCTGTCATTCCGAGCAAGCGGAGTTTAACAAGAACACCAACATGAAGCTATAGAGAATGATGATGTAGAAACGGTAACACCGGAGTGACAGAATAGCGCCGCGAGGAATCTGACAGGTTGTACCTTTTCTTTCTCTGGCAGTAGGGTAAGGAGTACATGAGAAGGGGATTCTTCGGTCACCTGCGGCGGCCTCTGAATTTCCACGCGTTACCCGCACCACGATAAACGGAAATTATTTCTTCCGGGTGCATATTTATGCTGGAGTTCATTTACTCCCATAGCAATGACAGGTATGGCTGAATGACAGGTTGTACTTTTCCGCCCGTCTGGAACCGGATTGCCATGCGGACAAGCATGGGAAATTGTAAAATGAATTGCCCGGGGGGTTAAAATAATAGCCCATCCACAGCCAACATCAGTTACACTGAAGTTGCTAAATAAAACAGAGCAACGGAGGTGACATTAGGATGGGCCAAGACAATC